>Ga0310813_10000005_pt1 | contig 244019 bp, 226 predicted proteins | sample YN3metagenome_FD_203086 | JGI IMG/M metagenome (GOLD analysis project Ga0310813, IMG submission 203086) | Soil microbial communities from experimental microcosm in Duke University, North Carolina, United States - YN3 | ecosystem: Engineered > Artificial ecosystem > Soil microcosm >... | reverse complement strand
GTGTCGGCCCACCACTTATTAGAAGATTTTTAAGACAATAAAAAATTAATGATTATTTATGCGTAGGTGCATCATACTTGATCACTTCTGCATCCCAGCGATCAATGATTTCTCCGGTGAAAACATTTATGGTAAGACGATAAGAACGGAAGTGCGTATCGTGCTCGTGGTATTTATAGCCAATAGTGGCTTTCCATGCAAAATAATTTAGTTTGGGATCGTACTGAAGAATGAAGTCGTTGATCTTTTTTACTTCTGCCTTTTTATCGTTGTAAGCAATGTTGGTGGCTTCGCAAAAAGGAACAAAATTTATAAATTCAGTTCCTTTTAATTTCGGAAGTGTCCACTCGCTAAGGATCGTCCCTTGCACATCTAACGCAATATTGAAACGGTACTCCACGTTTGGCACTTCGAAAAAGTAAAAGCTGTAATAATATTTGATCAATCCTTTTTTTATAATTCCGTCTGCGGTCATGTCTTCGGATCTTTGTTTTGCCTGAAGAGGAATTGTAATGCTCAGATCTTTCAGATGGATCTGCGAATAAAATTTTTCTCCTACACGAGCCACGAGTGCCTCCTGAACGATCTTGCGAATGTTGGCCGGAAGTATGCTATCGCTTACCCGGTGTTCCAGGCGATACACCTGACTGTTGTACTGGAGTTCATTCCATTTCCCCCAGGCTTTCACCAGCGAAGAATCGCGGCATTGGGCGAACATAGTTAGCGTGAGGCTTGTTAATAAAAAACTAAGAATAATGCGCATTGATCTGAGATTGAGCTATGCGTTTTACGCCTTTATGAAAGCTTTTGTTTCACGCCCTTGTTGCTTTCCTCCAACTACGTATTTCCCCGAAGCTTTAATTTTTCAATTATTTTCAGATCTCTACTACCGTGGATCACGGCTCAGACGCAATACCAAATAGCCAATAAAACCCGCCAGGAACGAAGCTATGATGATAGAAAATTTTGCCGTTTCAATAAGCGTTTTATCTGTATAAGCCAACTTTGTTACGAAGATCGACATAGTGAAGCCTATTCCTGCAAGGATGTTTACAGAAAAAAGATGCGACCATTTTACTCCGGCAGGAATATTGGTAATTTTTAATTTTGAAGTAATGAACGTGAAAAGCGTGATGCCTATTGGCTTTCCCAGCAATAGCCCAAAAATAATTCCCAAACTCATTGTAGACCCCAGGTCAGACAAAGCATTAAAGTCAAGCCGGACGCCAGCGTTGGAAAGGGCAAACAAGGGCATGACCACGAAACTCGAAAATCCTGCCAGCAGGTATAGCATATTATTTAGCGGCGCTTCCATCGTTGTACTAAGTTTCTGCATCTCTTCAATAGCCTGGTCGCGGGAAGCATGGTCTTGCTGCGCTTCCGGAGATTGTAATGCTTTGGCGTTCGCAATCAATTGTTCGGTTTTTTCATTGAATATTTTTTCGTAGTTCTTATACCGGAAAGGCACCGTGAGCGCCAGGATAACACCAGAGATCGTAGCATGGATACCCGCATGGTGCAGAAAGATCCATAGGAATACGCCGACAAACATATAGGCATAAATATTGCGCACATCTTTTCGGTTCATAAAGACCAACACTACTATTACTATGAAAGAATAAAATAAATATAACCATTGTGTTTCCTGCGAATAAAAAATAGCAATGATCACGATCGCTCCCAGGTCATCTACTACTGCCAGTGCGGTGAGAAATACTTTCAGACTAAGCGGCACTTTTTTGCCAAGCAAGGAAACTACTGTAAGTGAAAAAGCAATATCCGTTGCCGTTGGAATGGCCCAACCCGATAGTTCGGATCTCCCTATATTAAAAATTGTAAAGATCAACGCTGGCGCCAACATGCCGCCGAGCGCGCCCACTACGGGGAGCATAGCTTTTTCTTTGGTAGAAAGTTCACCTGCGATCAACTCGCGTTTTATTTCCAGGCCTACCACTATAAAGAAAATAGTCATTAAGCCGTCGTTGATGAATTGTTCGAGCGAAAACTGGAAGATAAGTTCGCCCGCGCCGATGAAGAGAGGTGTTTCCCAAAAATGGACGAATGATTCACCTATCCCACTGTTAGCTACGATAAGCGCTACAAAAGTAGCAGCGATCAATAATAGACCACTGATGGATTGTTCCTTAAAAAATTCTATGAATGGATTGAAAATTTTTAAAGTGGTATCTTTTTTCGCCATGCTTCACGATCTTTTTTTCTAAAATAGAAATTATTTGCGGAATGTTTTTAAGAAAATTGGAATTACACTCTTAAATATTAATAACTTATTTGAGATACCAGATGCCAGATGCCGGATACCAGATACCGGATAAAGGCAAGAGTATTTTAATGACATTGTCTTTTAGCTTATTTGTAAAACAGCGTTGTTTTTATCTAAACTATCTGGTATCCGGCATCTGGTATCTTGCATCCATTATTAATCTTAATTAATTCTGAGGATCAGGGTTCAGAAGACATTTCTCAAACCCCGCCTCAATCAGTTTTTTATCAAGTTTCTTTCCGATAAATACAAGCTTGTTCACACGCTCCTCGCTTCCCCATTCAGGGCCTAGTTCGCTTACAAATTGACTTCCCACAGCTTGAAAAATAAATTTGCGATCGAACCCTATCATGTTGAGCACGCCTTTGATCCTGAAAAGCGTGGAAGAGAATAACATCAGTGTGATCCAGTTGTCAAAGATAACAGGATTCAATACACCGGGTTTTACTATGCCGATGCTGTTTACCTCTGAATGTGTGTGCGTCTTATTTAGTCCTGCTTTCAGGATGGGTTCGGGTTCGTAGTTTTCAAAATTGGTAGCGAGTACAAAGCCTGCGGAAAATGCTTTCAGGTTTAAAATATTTTCCTTCACTGCTGCCTGATCGCAGCTGAGCATCGTAGCGGCGTGGTTGATATTTTTGATCTTTTGTTTCACTCGTTCCAGCGTTTCATCATTTACAGAAGAAATCTTATTCAACACGATAAGATCTGCAATGGCAAGCTGTTTGGCAGCTTCTTCGGTTTCCTCCAATTCTTTTTCAAGGTTCACGGCATCGGCCAGCGTTACAATCCCGTCGAGCCTGTATTTTTGCTGGACCCCGAAATCAGAAATAAAATTAAGCGCCACCGCTCCGGGATCCGCCATACCGGTGGTCTCGATGATCAGGTGATTGAAATTTTTTTTCGACTCTAATAACTCGTAAAGCAAATTCACTAAGTCTTCATTGAGCGCACAACAGATACAGCCGTTGGAGAGTTCGTAAATATTATTGTCGCTGCTTACAATTAGTTGGCTGTCGATATTTATTTCGCCAAATTCATTTTCGATCACTGCAAATTTCTTTTCAGGATATTGCTTGATGAGGTGATTGAGCAAGGTGGTTTTCCCCGCTCCCAGAAAGCCGGTGATGATAGTGACGGGTATTCGTGAATCCAGAGGCATTTTGAATTATGAATTTTGAATTATGAATTTTGAATTGGGAAACACGCTTACATTTTTTGCAAATGGTCGATATCTAATTTACGAACGTAAACGATGGGTTTGTGCACACGGTACTGTATGCCTGGCTCGTCGGGACGAGTCACTATAATTCTCGTTTCTTTATCCATACAACCAGGGTCTATACAGTTTAGCTCGATGACTTGTACCATCGTATCCATCCCAAGGCCCATCTTCAGCCGCACCCACTCTTGTATCTTGGCGGTGATGATGATGTTATCGGGGTCGTGGGGGTTTTTGAAATCCATTGTCTGAACCTAATTTAAGAATTTTCATATTCCCATGAAATAGAATACTGAATACAAGATACCAGATAATCTTGAATTATATCTTATCTGGCATCTTGCATTCGGTATCCTCCTCTTGCTGGCGCTGAGCATCCGCAAAAAGCAGGATATCTATAAATTTATAATACCGATACATTAAACGTCACCTCAATATCCGTTTCCCCAATCGTGATGTCGCCATTGCCAGAGGTAGGCTTGAGACCGGGCTGGTGTTTGAGCGTGATCTTCAGCGTGCCAGTGCTGGCTGCGCCTGTGGCGAAGTCGGGATAGAGTCCCACAGGTACGCCGTGTGTATCGAAATCAGTGTACGTGCTTGTAATGTTTACGCCCGCAGGAGTGAAAAAGAATTCATGAATATCTTTTTTCTCTTCCACTTCATTGGAAACAGAATCCACCGGATTTTTTGTTTGGTCTAACAACACAATTCTTCCGTGATAAGTTTTATTGGCGCTTAATACAATATTGTCCTGCGTAGGCGGATTTCCTCCAGGCCCGTCCAGGTCAGCGAACTGGAAGGTTGAGACATTGGTTGTTCCGTCTTCGGTGAGAATGAGTTTCAACGTTGTGATCTGTTCCTGTTCATTAGGGTTCTGAGGATTGGAAGGTTTTGGATCGTCTTTTTTCTTACAAGCGACGAACATTGCTCCTGACAACATAATTGTTAAAATTGTTATTGTAATTTTTTTCATGATATTAGTTTTTTAAAGTGAAATTTTCAAAATGACATTTTCAAACGTATGCCAACGTTTCTGCCTACTGCATTGGCATAGTAGCGAAACCTGTCGAGGTAATCGCGGTATCTTTCATTGAGTGCATTGGTACACGAAAGCGTGATGTCCAGCGATTGTTTTCCCATCTTCACACTCATCCCAGCCTGCGCATTCCAGAGCGAATAACCGGGCGGAGCCGGAGCATAATCGCTGCTGTCGGGCAGGTGTTGTTTGTGAAGTACGATGGTATTTGAAATCCCAACAAAAGGCCGGACGATCTTTTTACCCAGTTTAAAATTATAAGTGATGCCATTTTCAACTCTCGTAGGAGGTGTTAGGATGAGCCGCTCATGCGTTGCTTGATTGTATGCATATATGACCGATGCTTTGGAGGTAACTGAAAAATGTTTGCTCAGCGAATCACTTGCCCATGCATCAATGCCTGCGAAATTGGCATTCACTTGCGTATACTTGAAAGTAGGAAAAGCGCCGCGAATGGTAAGCGTGGCAGGGAAAACAGGTTTCAGATAAATATAACCATCCATATGCGTGTAGTACGCACTTACTTCGCCCACCCAGCGTGTGTACTGCAAGTGCGCCGACAAAGAAAAATTATACGCTCGTTCCTGTCTCAGATTTTTATCACCAATCTCTACCGCTGCTGCTCCGTGATGCAGGCCATTGCTAAAAAGCTCGCTCACATGCGGTGGGCGGAACCCTGTGCCTGCATTGGCACGTAGCTTTATGTGCTCACTCGCCTGGTACGCAGCACCCAAAGCGCCTGAAAAATTTGCAAAGCGGTATTGCGGATCTTGCAATATGCTTCCCTCATAGAAAAATGCCTGCAACCATTTGTAATCATAGCGCAAGCCAAGCTCCACCGTCCAGCGGTGTTGGCGCCATTCTTCCAGGAGAAAAACTCCACCGGCATAACTTTTGAAATTCGGGATGAAGTAACGGCCTTTATAAATATTGCCTTGCATAATTCCACTCAAACCCACCGAGCCTTTCATATTATTTCCGATATGATGATCGTAGGCAAGATTGATAATACGTGTGGTAATATGCAATTCCAGTTCCGGCTGATCCAGCGCGGCGAGCGAGTCGTTCAGCGGTTTATGCTTATCGTATTCCTGGCGGTTGTTGAACTGTTGCGCATAGGTCAGCGACAGTTTGTCTCCGTTGGCAGTTCTCAGGTAAGCGCTGGCTTTAAACAATTCGTGCGACACTTTTTGATAAGGTCTTCCGATATCATAAGAAAAACCGGAAGCCTCCAATGGCACAGGACTGGCAATAGCGCGCTGTAGGTCCGTAAGATTGCCGATGTGCGAGGCAGACAAAATACCAAGCCTTGTATTGAACTGGCTATAAAAAATTTCCACGCCAGCCTTGCGGCGCAGGTAACCAAGAGCATAAGAGAAATTATATTCCTGGAGACCGGTATTTTTCAAATAATAATCCGGCGTCCTCAAATTTCCTGCCCTTCTGTAAGTCCCTTGAATACGGGCCGACAGGCCAGGTAGTTTGCCCGAACCGTAATCCAGTATTCCCGAACCAACATAAGAACGCCCGTTGGAAAATCCTCCAAGGTTTACTTCTCCGCCAAATCCTTTTTCCTTTCGCAATGGTTTTGGGTCCACCAAAATCACACCGCCTATCGCATCTGAGCCGTAGCGCACGGATGACGCGCCTTTCACGACGGTGAGCTTGTCGGCAATGAACGGATCGATCTCAGGGGCGTGCTCGGAGCCCCATTGCTGGCTTTCCTGGCGCACGCCGTTGTTCATGATCAGCACACGTTGTCCGTACATGCCTTGCACTACAGGTTTAAAAATAGTAGGGCCGGTCTGCAAAGCAGTAACACCCGGCAGTTGCTGCAGCATCTCGCCCAGCGACAAGCCACGTTGACGGTCCAGCGCTTTGCCTGAAAGCTCTACTTGTGATTGCGTGGGAACAATTTCTTTTTTCTTCCCCACCACTTCCACTTGCTGTAGCTGCAGGCTATCGATCTGTGCCGCCAATGATAAAGGCATACATATTCCCGCAAGGGAATACAGATAGATTCTCTTTAGCAAAGGTCATTCAGTTTTTCCGGATAAAATTTATCCGGCATTCAACAATGTATTCTGGAATTTTAAAACATACGCGCAGGCGCATCCTTGCAAGGGATGGAGCGTTTATGCAAGAATAGGAAAGGCAGGAGGACCTTTATTATTTACAAAAAATGAAAACCGGGGTAATGCAGTAAGCAGAAAACGCTGAACGGGTTTTAACACCGTTAAAAAGAAAATAAAAAGCGCGGCTGGTACAAAATCAATTGACTGGAAAGCATCGAGCTTACAGAGCGCACAATCGGCGGCCTCTTCCTGGTGGAAGTGAATAACCAGGCCAGAAGGGCATTTGGAAGTTTCAGTGGTTTCTTCGTGGTGGTGAAAAACATGCAAACCAACTCTTCCCACCAGCAAGATCGCCAGCAAGAAAATGGAAAGAGCGATATGTAATTTGTTTTTTTTCACGCTTAGTAGACCATATCGGCAAGGTCAGCAGGTAATACGTACTTCAGCCTGTTCAAACCGTAATAGGTATAGATTAGTTCATTCTTACCGTTGTAATGCCAGAAAATATGATTGGTGATCGCCATGTCCTCCGATTTTTCGAAAGTTTCTTCTGCAAAAGGGATCATCAATTGAAGACCAACTTCTACATCGAGGTCAGCGTTTATAGGTACAGCCACGAGCGTGTCGCGGTTGGGCAGGCAGAAGATCGAACCGAATTTTCCGATGCAGCCTCTGTTGCGCGCGAAGAACAAGGCTTCTGAAGTGATGAAAATATCTTCGCCGGAAAGTTTGAGAAAATTATTTTCAGTTTTTTCGATCTCCCTTTTAAATTTCTCTTTCAGATTTTCAATGGCTAAAGCAAAAAGCTCGTCGGTATTTTTATTCCAGTTTTCAATAGTTGTTTTCAACAGGCTTTCCACTGAATCGGGAAGATCGAGTACAAGCACGGTGACCGTGCCTTCAAGGTCTTTGCGGTGAGCAAGCTCTTCCAGTTTAAAAGACTCCATAAAACCCTGCTTGTAAATGCGCACCGCCAGGTATTTGGAAGCTTTGTCAAAATCTTCCAGAATACTTCTTACCGGATCTTCTTTTCCAAACATTTCCTCAGGAGTGTACCCTTTGAGATCTTTCATCTCTTTCTCCTTGGGCTTTTCTTTTTGTTTGGAAGAAAAACGATCTCTAAGATATTTCAATAAATTCAGCATTGCCTTATATGAAAAGGGCTACAAAGATAACAAAATGTTTAAAAGATCGCTGGTTTAGTCAGGAGAGTTTGATTTACAGAGAGATAGAGGAGGATAAAGTTGATGCCAGATGCCGGATACCTGATACCAGATGTTGGATGCCGGATGATTTATTTATCTGGCATTTAGTGTCCATTTTTTTAAGAAAGACTATAAAGTTTTTTCGCTTTCAAACGGATCTCTTCGATAAATTCCGGATTAGATTCATAGAGCAGCAGTGAAATATCTTTCACTACTTTATCAATTTCTTTTACTTCATTCAGCAAATATCCGTTGAGTTCTAAACGCATTTTCTCGTCTTTTTCTATTTCAAGCAAATTCAAAATCCCTTGTATCCTACACACAGGGCCGCGGAAGACGTGGCTGTTCATGTAAGCATACATCACGAGTGTTTCGTTTTGGATCTCCAGTTTTTTGGTACGCTCCATCACCAGCATCTCCAGCTTGTCGTTGTTGGCTTTCAGCTCTTCCTGCATACTGGTGAGTTCTTCGTTTTGCGAAGTGATGTCTACATTGAGCGCCTGGATCTCCTGGAGTAACTGACGCGAACGGTTATGTTCTTTTGAATATGCGATACGCAGTGCCAGGCCTATGTTGAACGCGAGAAAAAAACGGAGCGAAAGGCTAAGCGAAAAAAGCCATTGAGGATCGTTTGCGGCGCGGTTGGTGATGAACGCTGAATAATTTGATTGTATAAACAAAGCTATTAAAAACAAAACTGCCAGTATAATGCTGTAGGTGTTTCGCTCTTTTCCCTGAAAAAGAATGGAGATAAACAAAAACATATTCAAAAAATCGAACGCTCCTAATCCCTTCATTCCGCCCATAACAAAATAACTGGCAAGCACAGAAAGCAGGATCACCAGCGTTATTACTCTTTTCTTCAGCAAAAACGATCCGGGACGTAAAACCCAAATAAATAAGACTGCATAAAAAACAAAAACGATACAGGACTCTCTTAAGATCTCAAATGATTTGACGATAAAAAGTCCATTGATGATGTAAAGAATTACGCCTGCAAGCGACACAGACAAAATTTGCAACAAAATCTTTTTTTCGATAGCTGATTTAACAGATTGACTATCTTCAAGCGTTTCCTGAGATTCCATAGATTTTACCATATACGTAAAATCAGAATATTGGTTTGGGGTTGCAGATTTGATTCTCATTACTGTTGCTTTCGCTGACAGACAATAGCAGTAGTGAAGTTTTCTCTACTTTTATCTGGCATCCGGTATCCACATTCTAATCAACACAATCCTTCATAACTTTAACTTAACACTCCCGCAAACACTTCCTCAAGCTTGGAGACGAAATGGATCTTCATTTTATACCTCGACACATCCAACCCTTTTTGATTGTATTTGGAAATGTAAATTTCTTTAAAACCTAATTTCTCCGCTTCCGAAATCCGTTGATCGACGCGGTTTACAGCTCTTACTTCGCCGCCCAGTCCTACTTCTGCGGCGAAACAGGTATGGTTGGAAATATATTTTTCTTCGTACGAAGAAACGATCGAAGCGCACACCGCAAGATCGATTGCAGGATCTTCTACACGTATGCCACCAGCGATGTTGAGGAATACGTCTTGCGCGCCGAGACGGAAGCCTCCTCTTTTTTCCAGTACTGCCAGCAACATATTCAATCGCTTCGCATCAAAACCTGTACAGCTCCTTTGCGGTGTGCCATAGGTAGCAATGCTTACCAGCGATTGTATTTCGATCAGCAATGGCCTGTTTCCTTCCATGGTAGCGCCGATGGTAACTCCACTGAGGTTTTCATCGCGCTGCGAAATGAGGATCTCGGAAGGATTGCTTACTTCTCTTAACCCGGAAGCCTGCATTTCATAAATACCCAATTCGGATGTAGAACCAAAACGATTTTTAGTAGTACGCAAGATCCGGTAAGCCAAATGCTGATCGCCTTCAAACTGCAATACAGTATCCACCATATGTTCCAATACTTTCGGGCCAGCCAGCGTTCCTTCTTTGGTAATATGACCAATGAGAAAAACAGGAGTGCTGCTTTCCTTTGCATAGCGCATGAGCTCTGCGGTACATTCGCGTACTTGCGAAATACTGCCTGCCGCCGATTCGATGAAGGAAGAATTCATCGTTTGAATAGAATCGACGATCACGATCTCTGGTTCCAGTATTTCAATTTGTTTGAAAATATTTTGAGTGGAAGTTTCGGTGAGGATAAAACAATTGTTGCCCTTGATCCCAAGTCGCTCGGCACGCATTTTTATTTGCTGTTCGCTTTCTTCGCCGGAAATATAGAGTACTTTAAATTTCGTAAGTCCTAACGCGATCTGCAGCATCAGGGTTGATTTCCCAATCCCCGGTTCTCCGCCAATCAATACCAGCGAGCCTGGTACGATGCCGCCTCCGAGTACACGGTTGAGCTCTTTATCGTCTGTTCCGATACGCTGTTCTTCGTTGTAGGAAATTTCTTTGATCGCTTTTGGCTTGAAAGAAATTTTCTGCGAAGTGGAAATTTGCCAGCTTCCTTTTTCTTCCTTCTGGACGATCTCTTCTACATATGTATTCCACTCTCCGCAAGAAGGACATTTCCCCAGCCACTTAGGCGATTGAGCGCCGCAGCTCTGGCAGAAATAGGTAGTTTTAACTTTGGCCATTTACTTTTACTTTTTGAATTGGTTTGCCATGATGGATTACAAAGATACGGAAGTTGGAGGATAATTTTTCATACTACAACTAATCGAAGCCGTCATTGCTTCGTCACTCCGCCTGCAGCGTCGTTTATCGCAATGACGGTTTATTCCATCACGTCAGTCCATTCTTCTTTTTAAACAACCAAAAAACATCTCCGGCAAGTCTTACAGCGGCAAGCAGTAGCAGGAAGACAAGATCACCTTGTTTGCCCAAGGGCACGTAAATAAAGAAATGTTTTACGTGCGTGCAAAACCAAAGAAAAGCGCTGCTAAGCACTGCAATGTGCATAAGCACGGTTCGCTTGTTGAGCAGGCTGTTGGCCATGGCTACAGCGGCCGGACGGTAATCGTTGTACCGGATAAAATCCCTGTAATACAAAAGCGCTGTACCGATAAATACTACCAAAATACTTATGTTAAAAGGCCGGTCTCTGAAAGACATGACGATCAGGTTCTCTCCAAACTTGTTTTCCGAAGCAGCGATAAATCCTACGACCAGTACGATGAATAGCCAGTATACGAGCAGGAAAAAAAATCTTCCTTCTGATTCTTTTCTTCCTACGGAACTGGTAAGCTCTTTTCTTTTTTTGACACGCTGGTAAGCAATTCTTTCAAATATGGAAACGATCAGTTCTCCAAACCAGTAAGAATAAAGCACCATAAAAAAACTCCAATGCAAAAATAAGATGCCATACACCACTATCCCATTGCTCAGCAATACCGTAAGGACCGTGAGCGCTCTGTCAACATTCTTTTTATTTTCCAACATCTTTATAAACCAAGCCTTTAATATAGTAAAGAAATTCCATACTCGCGCTTACACTCAATACTGAATAAAATACCAGTTTTCACATTGTGAATTTTATATTTTTGGCGTAGGTTTACTTTACAGTATTGAGTTTTAGTATTAAATAATGAGCAAACCAACTACTAAATCTCAGCACTCATATCTCATACTAATTATTTTAATTTCACAATAACAATCAAAAAAGATGAGCTTCCGAATAGAGAAAGACACCATGGGCCCGGTGAATGTACCGGTAGATGCCTATTGGGGCGCACAAACCCAACGTTCTATTGACAATTTTAAGATCGGCGGTCTGCCTACGCGTATGCCGATCGAAATTATCCGCGCCTTTGCTATCCTGAAAAAAGCCGCCGCGATCACTAACTGCGAGCTGGGTGTATTGTCCAAAGAAAAATCCGACCTCATCGGTCAGGTATGCGACGAGATCCTGGCAGGTAAGCTTGATGACCAGTTCCCGCTAGTAGTATGGCAAACCGGTTCGGGTACGCAGTCAAACATGAACGTAAACGAAGTCATCTCTAACCGCGCTCAGGTAGTCAGAGGCGGCAAACTTACCGACGAAGAAAAATTTCTGAATCCAAACGACGATGTGAACAAATCACAGAGTTCTAACGATACCTTCCCTACGGCAATGCACATTGCTGCCTACAAGATCCTCATGGATACTACCATTCCCGGGATCAAACAATTGCAAGGTACGCTGAAGAAAAAATCGGATACCTTCATGCCCATTGTAAAGATCGGACGTACGCACTTCATGGATGCTACACCGCTTACACTTGGACAAGAATTTTCAGGCTACGTTTCCCAACTGGATCACGGCTTGAGAGCGATTACCAATACGCTGAAACACCTCTCTGAACTGGCTCTTGGCGGTACTGCCGTGGGAACCGGGATCAACACACCAAAGGGATATGCTGAAAAAGTAGCGGCAAAAATTGCCGAGCTTTCAGGACTTCCCTTCATCACTGCAGAAAATAAATTTGAGGCGCTCGCTGCACACGACGCAATCGTAGAATCACACGGCGCACTGAAAACGGTAGCCGTAAGCTTAATGAAAATTGCAAACGACGTAAGAATGCTTTCTTCCGGTCCACGTTGCGGAATCGGTGAGATCATCATTCCCGACAACGAGCCAGGTTCATCCATTATGCCAGGAAAAGTAAACCCGACGCAACCGGAAGCAATGACGATGGTTTGCGCACAAGTAATGGGCAACGACGTAGCGATCAATGTGGGCGGGCTTTCCGGGCACTTCGAGCTGAACGTGTTCAAACCGGTTATGATCTTCAATTTCCTGATGTCGGCAAGATTGATCGGCGATGCATGCGTTTCTTTTGATGTAAAATGCGCACAAGGCATTGAGCCGAACCATGAGTTCCTGAAGAAAAATCTTGAAAACTCCCTCATGCTGGTGACTGCACTGAACCCGCATATTGGTTATTACAAAGCAGCCGAGATCGCGAAGAAAGCGCACAAGGAAGGTAAAACCCTCCGCGAAGCCGCCATCAGCCTGGGACACCTGACAAACGAGCAATTCGATCAATGGGTGAAGCCTGAGGATATGGTGGGGAGTATGAAGTAACCAGAAGCCGGAAGTAATTCCGGCTTTTTTTTCTCTCTACTCTTGCTGTTGCTCTTGCTGTCAGAATGCAGGAAAGCAAGAGAAAAAAAAGATACCGGATGCCGGATCCCAGATAAGAAATTCCACCGTTGTTTGTTTCCCCAAACAACCACCCTGGAGCTCAAACGTCACCTTGTTGTAAATCCATTAACCTTGCCAATCAAGGTTCAGAATATTTTTGAGTATATTTGATATATAACACAAACAACATGGAAACCATCAATAAAATTACCTGTCCTAAATGCGGCCATAGCTTCAATGCGGAGCAGGCACTGGCGCACGAGGTGGAGGAGAAACTGAGGACGGAGTATAACCAAAAGTTTAAAGGATTGCAGCTAAAGCTTGCCCAGGAGGCCGAGGAGAAAGAGTTGCAATTGAAAAAAGTGCTGGAGCAGGAAAAAGTATTGACTGAAGAAAAACTAAAAAGCAAAGTTCGCGAAGACTTTGAATTGCAATTAAAAAGCTACCAGGAAGACCTTGATAAAAAAACAAAGGAAAATCTGGACCTTAAAAACAAGGAACTTGAGCTCATGAAAAAAACCCGCCAGATGGAAGAACAAAAAGCGGAGATGGAGATCGAGATGCAGAAAAAATTGCTTGAAGGTCAGAAAGCTATTGAAGAAGCGGCTAAGAGAAAAGCGGAGGAAGAAAACCAATTTAAGCTGAAAGAAAAAGACATGTTGGTAGAACAGCTTAACAAACAAGTAGCCGACATGCAGAAGCGGATCGAACAAGGCTCTACTCAGATGCAAGGCGAAGTGCAGGAAATAGCGCTCGAAGAATTGCTTCGCGCTATTTTTCCTTTTGATATGGTTGGCGAGGTAGGCAAAGGCGTGAAAGGTGCCGACGTGATCCACCTAGTGCGCGATGCGGTGGGGAAGGAATGCGGCACAATCATTTACGAAAGTAAACGCACCAAAAATTTCAGCGCCGAGTGGATCAGCAAACTTAAAAATGATTTACGCGGACAAAAAGCAGACATCGCTGTGATCGTCACCGAAGCGATGCCAAAAGACATGGATCGTTTCGGACAGAAGGACGGCATCTGGATCTGCTCTTTTGCAGAATTCAAAGGTGTAGCCGCCGTGCTACGCGAAAGCCTGGTTCGAATTTCGGAAATAAAATCTGCCCAGGAAAACCGCGGTGATAAAATGCAGATGCTTTATGATTTCCTTACGGGAAATGAATTCCGTCAACACATCGAAGCGATCGTGGAAGGATTTACTTCTATGAAAAGCTCTCTCGCCAAAGAGCGAATAGCCATGGAAAGAATCTGGGCCGAGCGCGACAAGCAACTAGACAAAGTGCTTCTCAATATGAGTAGTATGTACGGCTCTATCAAAGGCATCGCAGGAAGTGCCGTGGCAGAGGTAAAGTTGCTGGATCTGGACAGCTCCTATTCGGATGAAAAATAACATTCTCAATACTATTGCTCTTGCTGTCAGACTGCAGGACAGCAAGAGCAACAGCAACAGTATTGAGATTAACTTATAATTAAAAAAAACATGGCACTACTAAAATCAGTAAAAGGAATTGCTCCGAAGTTTGGAGAAAATATTTACCTCGCGGAAAACGCAACGGTTGTAGGTGAAGTAGTAATGGGTGATGATTGCACCGTTTGGTTTGGCGCAGTAGTGCGTGGGGATGTGCATTATATTCATTGTGGCAACAAAGTAAATATTCAAGACGGTGCGGTGATCCATTGCACCTATCAAAAAGCTCCAACCACTATCGGCAACAACGTATCCATTGGCCACCGCGCGATTGTGCATGGCTGTACGATTGAAGATAATGTATTGATCGGTATGGGGGCAATAGTGATGGACAATGCTTATATCGAAAAAAATTCCATCGTTGCTGCAGGTGCTGTGGTATTGGAAGGCACAAGAGTAGAATCAGGAAGCATTTACGCTGGCGTACCGGCTAAGAAAGTGAAAGAAGTAAGCCCGGAACGCTTCGCAGATCTTAATATGCGCATTGCTAATAATTATGTGATGTACGCTGGTTGGATGAAGGAGTAAGAAATTATGAGTTATGAGTTATGAATGTTGAATTATTAATTCATAACTCATAACTACGTCCGCTCAGAGTCCCCTGCAACTATCAGAGTGAATTATTATATTCGGGTGCGGGAGACTCTGAGCAGACATGGGAGTAAAAAATTATGAATGATTAGTTATGAATGCTGAATTATTAATTCATAACTCATAATTCAACATTCATAACTAATTTATTCTCCCGTCTCAAACTTATATCCAATCCCTTTCACGGTACTGATATAATGTTCTCCTACTTTTTCACGGATCTTGCGGATGTGCACGTCTACGGTACGTGAAACTACATACACATCGGTTCCCCACACACGTTTCAAAATATCGTCGCGGTTGAAAATTTTATTTGGATGCTGGCATAAGAAATAGAGCAGCTCAAATTCTTTTTTCGCAAGCGTTATTTTTTTATCTGCTACGGTTACTGTATAGCTGGTTTTATCGATCACCAGGTCGTTGATAGAGATGATGGCATTTTTCTTGGAAACTACTTCTTTTCTAAAGTAAGAAGCGATGCGGCTTACAAGGGCTCTTGGCTTAATTGGTTTTACGATATAATCGTTTGCGCCGGATTCAAACGCTGCAATTTCGGAATACTCTTCCGAGCGTGCTGTCAGGAATACGATCACGGTGTCTTTGAGCTCATCCAACTCACGCAGGTTGCGGCAAGTTTCGATGCCATCCATTTGCGGCATCATGATGTCCAGTAAGATCAGTCTTGGTTGAAATTCCTGGGCGATCCGGATCGCTTCCGGTCCACTTTTGGCAATCTTTACTTCGTATCCTTCTTTTTCGAGAATATACTGGAGCATATCCAGAATGTCCTGTTCATCATCGGCAATTAATACTTTATTCTTTTTGCTCATTTCCAGTATACAATTTCTTAATGACGATCAAATATAGACTGGCCATATTGTAATACGATTAAGCCAATGTTATCAGTTTGTTAATTAAAGACCCACTCTATGGTCGTCCCAGCGCGGGTTCTGGGTGAGGATCCACTTGTGGCCGGTGGTGTCGTACAGGCATCTTCCGTCAGGAAATTCTACCAATTCATAGTCACCAAAAAATTTGTCTACGTTGCCGTTTTCTACCATGTAATCAAACAATGAGTAGCTTTTTTCTTTCAGCTCATCTAGTTTCATTTTAGGGGTATTAAAAATTTCCTGGAAGGCATAGATCTTTCCATTAGCATCTTTTTTATACTTTCCGCCGATGGCAATTTTCTTTGCGTAAAGACTAGGCGCTACTTTCCAGATAAGGAAATAATGTACGCTGTCGTTGTTGATATAATATTGTTCGAAATTGAATTTATAGATCTTCTGTTGTTCGTCGAAAAAAGTTTTGTTTGTGTCGCTGAAACGATTGTTATAGTTTACACCATATTCCAGCTTGGATATATAAGGGCGTATCTGAACAAGTTCTTGTTCCTGGGCATCTTTACTAAGATAGCCTTCTACATTGTAGTTTTTTTTCTCCTGCTTGCATGATACAAACAACGACACAAGCGCAAGTAGCGCTAAACCATTTTTCAACTTTTTCATAACAATAATTAAACGTGTTTACAATTACATAATGATTACATTCAAAAAAATACCATCTCACGATGGTATTTTTTTGAATGGAGATATACAATTATTAATAAGATGCATTCTTAGGATCGAAGTTAGCCCATCCGTCAGTCCAATCAGTAGCACCGAAAGCACCTCTGTAAGAAACTGTTTCCATACCAGCAGGAATAGTTACAAATCCGCTTGTAAGAGCACCGCTAGATACTGCAAAGTTTGGATCTGCAGGGTAAGCTGAGTTGTTCATTACGAATAGGTTTGAATTGATACCTGCAGCAGTCATTGCTGAATAGTACAAAGTGTTTGAAAGATTTTTAATCACGTTTGTAGCATCTGTAGAGGAAGCAGTGCTAATGTTGTTTGGAGTGTTATCAGCATTCCATTGAGTAGCTACTGCGCTATAAGTTGTACCACTTGCAGCGTTAAGGAAAGTACTAGCAGTATTTTTGTTGAAACCTGCAATGATAGCGATGTTTCCTTTAAGAGTAGCAGAAGTGTTAGCATCCTGAAGTCTGATCACTTCTTTGAAACCAACCCAGATAGTGTTGTAGATGCTTTCAAGTGAGCTTCTTCTGATGTGTGCACCGCTTTGGAAGTTACCGCTGATAGCTTTAGTAGTATCACCGATTGGTCCAAGAAGAGTCATGTTGCTAAATACAGCAGAAGTACGTGGAGTCAAAGTGCTTGCATTTGCATCGTTATCAGATTCGAAACCGTTAGAACCAGATTGGTCAGCCTGGAATGGATCTCTTACAGCAAGACCGTATTGAACTTGACCGCTGAAACCGTTGTCAGTATCGAAGTCATCATCCCATGCAGCATAAGATACAAGGTGCTTGCAGTTCACAGAACCACCGAACCACTCGAAAGAATCGTCACCACCGAATGAGCTTTGTACATACTCGATAGTTGTTCCGTTACCTACACCACCGAATGTAAGACCGTTGGTTTCGTTGTTTGGAGAAAGAGCGATACCAGCGAACTCGATTCTGCAATATTTCATGATACCAGAATTGTCAGCATCGTTTGTTCCACCGTAAGAAACAGCAGGAGTGATACCTTCGATTGTTGGAGTAGAAGCCCAGTTAGTTTTAGCTTTTCCAAGAAGGATTACGCCAGACCAGTCTCCTTCATCTCTTGCGCCTGCTGCCTGAGCAGAAGTAAAGATGATAGGTTGAGAAGCTGTTCCCTGAGCATCGATCTTACCGCCAAGGTTGATGATAAGAGCTGCTTTTGTTGATTTATCTCCCATGATAGTTGTACCAGCAGGGATCGTTAAAGTTTGTCCGTCACCTACGAACACTTGACCTTTCAGCAAATATTTTTTGCTTGCATCAAGAGTCATGGTGGAAAGGTTACCAGACAGTTCAGTGTATTGGCTGTTGTCTCCGGAAGGAGTAACATCGTCTTTTTTCTTCTTACAAGCTAGAGTAGCCACTGTAAGAGCAGTTAATAATACTAGGCTTACTTTTTTCATAGTTTTTGTTGTTGACATTTATTTATTTTCGGTTCAAAATTAGACAGGGGATATTACTAGATTGTTAACTAGTTATTAGCGAATCTTTAATTCGCTTACTATTTAGAACAGTCGGCACTCACGTAGCCTGCTGCTTTGATAGTGTTTTCGTAATCATCAGCATCTTTCTTAGAGCAGTTTTTACATTTGAAAACTTTTTCATTTCCTGATGAATCTTTCGCTGTGCAATCATAGTCCTTTTTGCATGCGGTAGTGCTGATCGCTACTACTGCAATTAGTAAGAAGAAGAAGAAGTTTTTCATGTGCGCGTTGAATTAATAGTTTAAAATGATCTTCATTAAAAAGATTTAATTTCGGCACAAAACTAGACTTCAACTGTTACCTCAGTGTTACGTACCAATTATGGAATGATCAAATTACCGCAAGTCTGAAATTAGCCTGAAATCCCAGCTGTCAGCGATACACAACGCATCGATCAATAAAAAAGACCCATCGTGACAATGGGTCTTTTTACATTTATTTGACTATTATATTATCCTGTTATTTCATAAAACCTGTATGGTTTTGCCGGTTCTCTATTTGATATGTTAAACCTTTATAGGTTTACTCAACGAATAGTTTGATTTAGAATTTGAATATGATACCTGCCGTAAAGTACGTACCTCTTTTCGTAATGATGAATGGATCGTCTACTGAAGTGATCTTGCCATCGTTGTTGCTGTCTTGCATGAATCTTGATTTGTAGTTCAGCAGATCTTGTACCCCCAGTCTTCCTTCCCAACGATCGGAGAATTGTTTCTGTACAGTAAGGTCGATCGAGTGTCTTGGCATTTCATAGATGGTAGGGTTGTTCACGTCACCCACAATGAAAATTCTTTTTCCGAAGATGTTATAAAGCGCACTGATCGAAAGTCCTTTGTCTTCGTTGGTATAATACAAACCTGTATTGATCACGTATGGAGATTGTCCTTGCAGCGCACGTTTGTTGCTTTCTGAAGTAGAGCTCAATCCAAGATTTACCTGGCTGTGAATGATCGATCCGTTGAACAGGAGCGACATATCGCGGATCACTTTTACATTGATGAACTTAAGTGATTTCCGGATCTCCAGCTCTGCACCGTAGTTGGTAGCATAGTCGGCGTTCTTGTAGGTAAATTGTCTTGGGAATCCGATCAAGCTGATCACTTCGATCGGGTTGATAAAACGTTTGTAGAACGCGCCGATGGAAATCATTTCACTCGAAGAAGGATACAATTCCCAACGTGCATCGAAGTTGTGAATGTTACACATCTTCAGCGTATCGTTACCCATGAAGTTTGCATTCAGGTCGAAGTCGTAGAAGAAGAACGGAGCCAACTCGCGGAACTCGGCACGGTTAACTGTTTTGCTGTAAGCAAGACGCACTAGTTGTTTCGGAGTAAGGTTGTAGCTCAGGTTTGCGAATGGAAGCGGAGATACCAGGAAGGTATCGATGTTTATTTTTTTAACATAGCTTTCACTTTTCAATTTCTGGTGATATACCTCCACTCTGACACCTGTCTGTACATTGAATTTTTTGATCGGGATCACAATTGAAGCAAACCCTGCATATAGGTCGCTGCCTGCTGTATATTTATCAGATACGTTGGTTCCGTCTTCAATTTTAAATCCGTCGGGAGAAGAAATATTGGTTGGCGAAAAGACCTGGTCGATCGGAAGCGCCAGCAAGCTGTCGTTGGCAGGAGTGTTGGTGAGCGATTTGTAAGACATCCAACGTGCCTGGAATTGTCTTGATCTTGATTCGATGTAGTATCCTGCCTTCAATGAAATGCCGGTGGAATCTGCATCCTTCACAAATTTATGTTCCAACGCACCGCTGGTCATCATTACTGTTTCTGTCAATTTTGAATTAAAACGCGCTGCGTCAAACAAACTTGCAGAAGAAGGCATGATCACTTTGTATGGATCGTCGGAGCCTATTGTTTTATAGGTTCTGAATCGGATCCAGTCTGGTACATTTCTGTTGATATAGGAATATCCAACATTCCAGGTAAAGCTTGTCCGGTCTTTGTTGAACTCATGTTTACCGCCAAGCTGCGAAGTAAAGATCGTTCTGGAAGTATAGCGGTATGAATATGCATTCAAAGAGTCCGTAGGTCTGTCAGCCGGTTGCATACCGGAACGGAGCACCGTTTCATTTTCTCCTTGTTGGTTGAAGAAGTTTTTAAAATCAATTTTATTTCTTGAATTCAGGATTACGCTCCAGTTGTGTACAATACCAAGTCTTACTGTATTTGCAGTTCTGTCGTCGTTAAATTGCGAACGTAATGTACTTTCCGCTCCATCATTACTACCTGTATAATCGTAACGCTCTATTTTCTGTTTCTGGTAAAGATTTGTGTAGTTAATAGAAGTGATGTTCCCTACTTTAGCATTTCCTATATTGAATTTTCTTCCGAAGTCAATGCTCAGACGCAGATCAGGGAGCGCAGTGCGAGTGCTGTAACCAAAGCGGTTTGGCAGTGATGCAGCAGCTTGTTGTTTCTGTACATCGGTAACGGTAGTTCCGTTTAGATAAGCTGTGGTAGGAAAACCTGAAGGAAGCGTTCTGGATTTATCGGCGAAGCCAAAGAGTTCTGACGAGCCGGAAAAGTTGCTATGATAATCCTTGAAGGTTGTTCCATTTCTATAACCACCCGTCAGGCTGACGTTGAAGAAATTTCTGTCCGGCATATTTTTCGTATAAACCTTGATCACCCCTGCGGCGAAATCGCCCGGGATATCGGCAGCGCCGGATTTGTACACCGACATTCTATCCAGCATTTGGCTTGGGATCAGGTCGAAAGAGAAAGATCTTCTTTCCACTTCTGTATTCGGTGCGATCGCATCGTTGATCATCACCACGTTGTAACGCTCGCTCAATCCGCGGATCAGTACGAAACGGTTGTCTACAATGGTTACCCCCGGCACACGCTGCATTACTTGCGCAGCATCCCTGTCTTGCGATTTGGAGATCTGCTCGGCGGAGATCACGTTTACTACTTGTTTGCTTTCTTTGGTTTCTTTCACCGCAGCTTCCACTGTATTGGTGGTCTTGGTTCCGATCACTACCACTTCTTCGCTTTCAGTGGCTTCTGATTTCATGTAAACGGTACCAAGATCCGTTGCTTTGCCACCTTCTACTTTTACATTTTCTACTTTAAGAGGTTTGTAGCCGAAGTATGTAATAAGAATAGTGTAGGTACCGGTTTTTACATTTTTAATGGTAAAATTTCCATCAGTGTCTGTAAATGCGCCCAAGGTGTTATTTCCCTCTACTACCACTACGGCGCCAATGACAGTTTCTACGGAATCACTTACACTACCGGTGATGGTTCCTGTGTCTTGTGCAGAAAGGTTCAGTGTGGAGATAAAGAGAAGAATTGCGGCTATCGCCAGTCCCTTCAAGAATTTTTTAATCGGCTTCACTAAGTTGGGCTGTTTGTTTGATATGCCGGCAAAATTATACCCACGCAATTAATAGAGCGTTAATCAAATGTTAAGGAATTATTAAAATAGGCAGCCCAGGAAATTAATTTTATCATTTAATTTTTAATATAATTTTAATGAAAACACAGGTAATCAGGAATTAACGAGCATTTAACAATCCGGCAAAATTTTATTAACACTTGTATGCTTTATTTGTATGCTTTAGAAAAAGATACCAGATGCCAGATACCAGATAAAAATTAATAGATATACGTAGTTAAGTTTTATTGTTTTATAATGATAGTTTCAAAAAGAGCGCAGAGCGCATTGCTGGCGGGGACGCCAGCAAACAAGAAATACAAAAACTTGAATTTTAATAAAATTTAACTACGTATATCTAAAAATTAAATGTCAATTTTAAGTAGAGATGGTTCACGATAACATCCTGATTATTATCCGGAATCTGGCATCCGGTATCTGGTATCCGTACAAAAACCCGTAAGTAATGTAAATCATCAACAGAAGATATGCGCCGATCCGATACTTTTAACGATTTTTTAGACATTAATATGAAAGTGATCAGAAGAATACTATCAGGCAAATTTTTAGACATCCATCTGTGTTCGCAAAAATATCAACTGGTACATATTCGAATTGTAAACCTGGCCGGAAGCTCGAAGCTTTCGATCTGGGAAGAAATTTACAAAGGCGACAATGCCTTAGCTATCGATATCTCCAGCCTGATCAAAGGCCCTTATAAGATCATTGTAGATTTTCCGGAAGAAAATACGAGAGAGGAATTATTTACTATTTGCTAGTTTCTTTTTCTCTTGCGTATTCGATATTTAAATCTTCGCAAGTAAGTGTAGCAATTTCGTCGAGGTCAAAATAACTATATACAGGCTCCCTGCTTTCGCGCGGCGCTGAATACTCTTCTTTCCAGGTGATGCCCGTGATCTTGTTTTTATCCAGGTCGAGGATCCTGAACGATCTTAAAAGAATATTCCCGTTGATAAGACTGATGTCTACCGGATAGTAAAGCTTGCCGGAAAAGATCGCTACTTTATTATGTTGTTCTTTTATAATTTTTTCTACCAGCTCTTTTAACATAATTGTGTCGGTTAACTTTAGATATCACTTTTGATTAGGATACCAGATGCCGGATACCGGATAAAATTAAGGTACTATTTTATCTGGCCTCTATTCTACCAGCTCCTTCAAAAACATTTGCTCGGCCTGGCTGATCCAACTTCCGAATTCTTCTTTCACCGATTGGTGTTTAGGAAGATATTCTACGAGTTTGCTAATGTCAAATTCAGTACTGGAAATTCCGGCCTTGGACTTCACAGCATCGATCGCATTGCAGGTTTGTTCGAACTGGCCTTCGGTAGGCACCATCATTACTGGTTTTCCCAGGTACATTGCTTCGCAGATAGATTCAAAACCTGCAGTACTTACATAGCCTGCGCAGTCTTTCATGTATTGCAAAAATATTTTATCGTTCAGCTTGTGGAACGTAATATTTTCATGCGGCATAAAATTATCGTCTACGCCGGCCTTGTCCCAAAAGCAGTGCAGGTGCAGCGATTTGTTGGTCTCATGCCATTTGATAATATCTTCGCCGTAGCCGCTGTTGACCATATAGGCGAGAATATAATTTTTATTTTCAGGTTCTATATCGAATACTTCGCTACGCAAAAGTGGTGGTACCACTTTTACTTTTTCTCTTGCAAAATCTTCCATCGGGCGAAAAGAAAGTCCGAGACGCTTGGAAGCCCTGAAGGACGTTGCCTTGGTATTGAGCTGTACCAAAATGCGGTCGATCATCTTTTGTTTTGGAAATTCAAAATCGGGATGCAGCATCAGGTACTGGTGGCCGATGCAGATGTATTTTGCTTTCGGCTTGTATAGCAAAGAATAAAATCCACCAAGCAGATCATAAAAATTGATGATCACATCCGGCTGGTGTTCTTTTACTTTTTGATCGATCTGTTTCAGATTGGAAAGGAAAAACCCTGTACGTTTTAAATTTTGTGTGATCGTAGGCAGGATCTGGATGGCTTTGCCTTTTTTATCGGTTACAAAATTCGGGCTTTCAAAAGCTACGACCTCTGTTTTTATTTTTTCGAAGAAGAAGGGAGGAATTTCACGTCTTTTGCTTTTACCCACCAGCACACAGCTAAGCGAATGTCCGGCTCTTGAAAGCATGTCCCGGAGAGAGATCGCCTGGGTCATATGTCCGCGGCCTTCTCCTTGTACTATAAAAAGAAATTTAAGCTTTTTCTCTTCCATTGCATTATTTGGTATGCTACAAAAGAAGAAAATGAACTTTAACTGAATATTAATGGAATATTAAATTAAGCATACCATAGGTAAACTCATCGTTATCGAATGGTGTATTTTACCGAAAAAATCACTTGCTTTGCAGATAAATAAAAAATCAATGTCAACTACTGTTAAGGAAAAAATAGTATTTATCGTCAACCCTATCTCGGGAGGACGCAATAAATCAGGCTTTGAGGAGATGGTACGAAAAAGCCTTAACCTGGAATTCTACGAACCCGTTATTTCCTACACCGAAAAACCAGGCCATGCCTGCGATTTGGCGAAAGCAGCGCTTCAGCAGAATGTACGTAAGATCGTAGCCGTAGGAGGCGACGGTACGGTAAACGAAGTTGCTAAATCGATCATGAACAGCGAGGCTGCTCTAGGTATTGTGCCTTTTGGCTCTGGAAACGGCCTGGCAAGGCATATGGGCATTCCTGTAAATCCTGCCAAAGCCATTGCTCACCTCAACAAAGCTTCTATTAGGCTCAACGATGCCGGTGTTATCAATGGCATGCCTTTCTTCTGCACCTCTGGCATGGGCTTCGACGCTCATATCGGTAAGATCTTCGCTACGCTGAAAGGACGCGGCTTTAGCGGCTATATCAAAGCCGTGCTCACCGAATTTGCCAATTACAAACCTCAAAAATATACACTCACTGTCAACGGCCTGAAAATAGACCGCAGCGCTTTCCTTATCACCTTTGCCAACGCTTCGCAATATGGCAACAATGCCTATATCGCACCGCAAGCGAATGTGACGGATGGAAAACTGGATGTGTGTATTTTAAAACCGTTCCCTGTGTATTCTATGCCAGGACTGGCCTTGAGAGTGTTCAACAAAACTGCCGACAAATCTGCTTTTATGGAAGCGATGAGAGGAACAGAGATCACGATCGAAAGAGAGAACGAAGGACCAATCCACCTGGATGGAGAGCCTTATGAAACAGGAAAAGAGATCAAGGTTGGAATTTTGCCTGGCTGTCTTAAGATTTTAGTTTAGAGAATTGAATAAAAGCTTTTACGTTGTTGTTGGAGTGAAGAAAAACTCCAACAACATGTTTCAAAAAAACTAACGTGTCATTCTGGAGGAACCTTATTTAAAAAATCAAGACCATAAAATTATTTCCCACCGGAAAGCCCACCGCCACTTGATCGAAAACCTTGTATAGCCTGCCTGACGAATAATGGTTTCCAATTCATTTTTCCGGAACCCTCTTTTTACCGAAAGCTTCGCATCATTTTTTACCATATAGGACCTTGAAAAAAATCTTGTCAGCCATTTGATCGAATAATAAGCGAACCAATGACGGTGCAGATCATTGATCACAACAGCGATACGGACTTGTTGTTTGAGCTGTGAAAATAATTTCACCAGGCTTGCATCGTCAAAATGGTGACAGAAAAGCGTGCAGTTAACTAAATCAAATTTCAGATCGGAAAATTCTTTTGAAAAAATATTTAATACTTTGTATTCAATCTCTGGATAAGCAACAGTGTTTTGTTTTGCGTACGCTACAATGAACGCATTGGCATCAATGCCGGTAAGATGCATGGGCCGTTTTTTATTTCGCGCCCAGCAGGCGATGAGTTCGAGGATATCGCCGCCGCCACAGCCAAGATCGGCGAGCGTAAGCGGTTGGCTGTTGGGAATATTTTTCAGCGCATACTCCAGTCCGCTAAACGTAACTTTATTTCCTCCGAGCCAGTGGTTGATGAATTTTAATTCTCTAAGATTTTGTTTGAGATCTTCCCCTTCACACTGCAGATCGTCTAAAAGTTCTTTTTCTTCCGAGCGTTTTTGAAACACGATGATGGCTGATTAGGAGACGGCGATGATTTCTTTTTCTAAAAAAACTTTTTCTTTTTTTACTTCTACATTTGCATGTACTTTCAGCATCATGCTTTCCAACGTAAGTCCCGGGCCAAAAGCAAAACTCAAAATATTTTTCTGATCGTCTGAATTGCCGATTTGTTGCAGGATCTCTTTCAATACAAAAAGCACCGTCGGCGAAGACATATTACCATACTCGCGTAGTACATGATGCGCAAACCGGTTTTTAGTTTTTTCAATATGAAGTACCGTTTCAATCGCTTCCAATATTTTTTTTCCTCCCGGATGAATGGCGTAAAAATCAATTTCCTCGGAAGCCATGCCAAGCTTGGCCAGCAGGTCTTCGGTAAGTTGTCCGATACCGCTTTTGATCAGGTCAGGTACATAAGACGAAAGCGTCATTTCAAAACCGTGATCAGAAATATGCCAGGCCATATCGCCCTTGCCTTCCGGGGCAAGATCGCAGTGAAAATTTTCCATGGAAAACAGTTTCCCTGTTGCGGGCTTTTCCGCACTCACTAATACTGCCGCGGCGCCATCGCTGAAGAGCGCATTGGAAAGGATCTGATCCCAGTCTTTTGTTTTTTGATAATGGATCGTGCAGAGCTCTACGCATACTACCAATGCCTTTGCATTCTTCTGTGAACGGCAAATAGCGTCTGCTGTTTTCAATCCGTTGAACGCAGCATAGCAGCCCATGAAGTTGATACAGGTACGCTGCACATTGCGGCTTAGTCCTAATTTCTCGATCAGCTCGATGTCTAGTCCTGGCGCGTACATGCCACTACAGCTTATCGTGATCAGATGGGTGATATCAGAAAGATTAATTTCAATATTATTCAAACAATCCTGCACTGCATTCAGTGCTAAAGGAAGCGCTTCGCGTTCGTATAGCTTCATTCGCTCGCCCACAGTAGGAAAGGGTTCCAGACCGGGGGTATTTGGAAAAAAAGTAAAGTCTCCGTTCTTCATTCCAAAATCAGGAATGACTGATTGCCTGAAACCAATGCCAGAAGCGCGGTACAGCATGTTCAGTTTGCTTGTTTCCTCTTCGTTCATTTCCGAAGCAGCTGACATAAATTCCGCGATGGTGGATTGTTTGTTTCTATATTTAGGAACTGCCGTTCCAATGGAAGTAATGTAGCTTTTCATTCGCAAAAAAAGGGCCTTCTCTCCGACCATTTCATTCTAAGATACTCATTATCCGTTATAACATGCAATAAAAATTTGATTATATTTCTCAGAAAATAAACAATTTATATTGTTTCGGATTTTTCTTATATGATCTCCACTAAAAGCTTAAAAAATTATGAGTTATGAATTATGAGTTATGAATGAGCTAATTCATAACTCATAATTTCTCCCTTCTGGCATCCTGAATCCGGCCCCTAAATCTGTTTTGATCTTTCAACTTTATCCTTTATACTTATACTGCCAAACAAAATTTTTATGATTAAAAAATCTACGATTCTTCATTTAAGAATTCCTTTTTCAATTTTCCTGATGCCCTTTTTCTGCTTTGCGGCCAGCCAATCGCAGCACCCTAATCTTTGGTATCTTGTTCTTTCTTTTATAATCATCCATTTGTTTTTCAATCCCGCAAGCAACGCTTTCAACAGCTATTACGACAAAGACGAAGAAAGTATCGGCGGATTGGAAAACCCTCCTCCGGTAGATCGTGAATTGCTGATCGTTTCGTTGGTGGTAGATCTGGTAGGACAATTGCTCTGCTTCCTTATCAGCTGGCAGTTCGCGCTGATGGTGTTTGTGATCGGCCTGATGTCGAAAGCCTATAGCCATCCTGCCATTCGTTTGAAAAAATATCCCCTGCTTGGGTTGCTTACAGTAGCGCTGTTTCAGGGTGCCTGGACTTACCTGATGTCGCTGTTGGCGATTGATGAGCTTTCATTTTCGGAACTGATCACAGAAAAAAATCTATTCGCTGCCGGATTATGCGCGGTATTGCTTTTAGGTTCTTATCCCATGACACAAGTATACCAACACGGAGAAGACGGCCGTCGCGGCGACCGCACAATTAGCAGAATGCTCGGCATCCGCGGCACATTCTACTGGACGATCATTGTATTTTCCATCGGCACTGCCGGATTCTTTTTTTATTTTCTTACTTATTACTCCCTGACTGTTGCGCTCGTATTTCCTGTCTTTATGTTGCCTACACTGATTTATTTTCTGAGCTGGTTTTTAAGGGTGCTAAAAGACGAATCCGCTGCTGATTTTCGTTCTACTATGCTGTTGAATAAGATCTCCTCTCTAAGCTTTATTGCTTTGTTTACAGCTTTGTATCTGTATTCACATTGAAAACCTATTCCTCATCCTATGTTTGCATTGACAGGTGATTATTTGCGGAGACACAAACAATAGTAAAAGGATGACGGATGATGCGACGAAGCGATCCCGCAATGATAACTAAAGCTTTAAAGCCTTAACTTTCCTTTTTATAGAAATATTTGCGAATATTGGGTAGAATTAAAAAACTATAATCGTGCAAAAAATTTCAATCGCATTAAACGCAGTATTGCTGGTAGCAGTGGGCGTATTATTTTATATGGTGTTTTCTATGAAGAAACAATTTGTGGGCGCTGATGGCAGTGATACTTTGTCGGTGGCTACAGTACCACTTCCGAAAGCTGAAGGAAAAACCATGTACATCAACATTGATACCTTAGAAGCAAAATATAGCTACTTCTTGAAAATAAAAGGGCAGCTTGAAAAAATGGGTAAAGCAAACGAAGCGGAGATCGCCGGGCTCTATGGCAACTACCAGAATACAGTACAAAAATACCAGCAACAAATGGAAGCGCAGACCATGACACAGGAAGAATACCAGGAAGCGCAGATCAAGGTAGCGCAGATGCAGGAGAGTATGCGCCAGCGCGAAGAAAAAATTGCAGAGAATTATAGCAAAGAAGCCGAACGTCTCAACAATCAGTTCTTAAAAAACATTGAAGCATTCCTGAAAAAGAAAAGCAAAGAGCATAATTACTCCTACGTACTTGCTTACACAAAAGGGGCTAATCTTCTATATGTAAACGACAGCCTGGACATCACAAGCCAGGTAGTACAAGGCCTGAACGCAGAATACGCGGTAACGCAAAAAAAATAAGTTAAAAATTTAAGGTTCAGAGTTTAATCTTGATCACGATTTTCAAACTTTAAACTTTGAACCTTAAACATCAAACTCTGGCACATGAAAAACCTTTCCAGGTATATCATCATCATCCTGGCGATATTGGTCGCGGAGCTGGTCAGCGCTTATATACTACTGATCACCGCCAAATACAAAGCACCTGACAGTCCTTACCAGTCGGCGCTTGTACAAATGTTTGTAGCCGTGATCACTTTTTATCCTACCGTACTTTTGGTAGAAAAATACATGAAGTCCTGGTCGAAAAGCTATCTCGACAAAATGCAAAAAGTGACCAGCAGCAAACTATTGGGATTGCTTATGGGTTTTGTGCTCGCAGTATTGCTGATCCTGATGGCGATGGTAAAAGTAATCTATAACCGCAGTATGATCGAAGACGTTTGGCATTGGCTGCAAAACGTTATTTAAAGAGGTTTGAATTATGAGTTATGAATTATGAGTTAAAATATTCAATCTTTTCAAGTCTTTTGTATCTGCACCCTTCTCTGATTTTTAAACTCTGTAATAATTATTTCAAAATGTAAATTGCAATTAGTTTCAATTCATAACTCATAATTCAAAATTCAAAATTACATTTATGCCTTTCCTCTACAATCTCGAACACATCCTCTGGCCGTTTCTCATGCTGCTGATCTCTGTGGCGATAGGAATCCTGTTGGAATTTTATCTGTTGTATAAGCTTCGGAAAATTCTGGCAAAAAACAATTGGCTGAGCGGAGGCAAGGTATTGCAGGCTTTGCGGGGCATTACCTTTATTATTTTTCTGGGTATCGGGATCTATATTTGTGTAAATAATCTTTCGCTCGATACCAAGCTCGAAAATTATCTCAACAAATCTCTTTATGTAGCGCTTATTCTCTCCGCTACCATTCTGGTGTCTCGTATAGCAGTTGCATTTCTGAATATTGAATACATCGGGGAAGACGGCGAAAAAAACGAATTCCAAGGCACTTCCATCATTACCAATCTTACGCGGATCGCTGTATTTTGTCTCGGCATTGTTGCGATCATGCAGACGTTGAATATTTCTGTGACGCCCGTACTTACAGCGCTGGGTGTGGGAGGTATTGCCGTAGCACTGGCCATGCAGGATACGCTTTCCAATCTCTTTGCCGGGATCTTTGTGATCGCTTCTAAAAAAGTGCGTATCGGCGATTATGTAAAATTACAATCGGGTGAAGAAGGATTTGTAGAAGACATCAACTGGAGAACTACCACAATTGGTGAGACGAGCAGCACTACTGTAGTAGTACCGAATTCAAAACTTTCTAATGCAATTTTCAAAAATTATAATCTTCCTTACAAAGAACTATCCTTTCCGGTACAACTCATGGTGAGCTACAACAATGATATGTTTTTAGTCGAAAAGGTAGCGCTGGATACAGCCTACAGCGTTGTCAACCGTTTGCCAAATTGTGTGAAAGGACAAACACCGCTGGTGCGCTTTCAAACGTTCATCGAACATGGGCTGCAATTTTCTGTGATCCTACGCATCAACGAAGCGGTGGACCAAGGCCCTGTACGACATGAATATATTAAAGAAGTAATGAAGGCTTTCCGTGAAAACGGCATTGAAATAGCCGAACGCGCAATTACGCTGCGAAGTAAGGAAGAGAAGAATAGTCTGAACCCTGATTCACAGGATTAAAAAAATCTCTCCGATCAGATAAGTCACTGCCTCCCCGCCCATCAGGACGCGGTCTCCGAGGTCTTCACATTCCAGGAACCCTTTTCTTTCCGAAACCTGGATGGCTTTCATTTTTTTCTTACCCAATCTTTCCGACCAAAAAGGAATTAAGCGCGTATGCGCCGAGCCGGTGACAGGATCTTCATTTATACCTAGCTTAGGACCAAACACGCGCGATACGAAATCACAATTCTCCCCTTTTGCTGTTACAATCATCACTGAATCCTTCAATTTTTTCAACACGCTAAAATCAGGTTCAAGATCTTTTATTTCTTTTTCTGTATCAAAAACAGCCATGCCAAAATTGCCGGAAGTATAATATTCCACAGGCGTAGCGCCCAGGGCAGAAGAAAGTTTGCGCGAAACAGAAGAACTCTTAAGCTGGGCAGCAGGGAAATCCATTGTAAGCAATTTTCCATTTTTTGTTACTCTTAGCAATCCTACCTTGCAGGAAAATAAAATTTCAGCGTTGGAATATCCTTCGTGCTCAAATAATACATACGCTGAAGCAAGCGTGGCATGTCCGCAAAGATCTACTTCTGTGGCGGGTGTAAACCAACGGATCTGAAATCCATCTTTCTCTGCCACATAAAATGCTGTCTCCGAAAGATTATTTTCCGCGGCGATCTTTTGCATCACTGCATCCGGCAGCCATTCTTTCAAAGGACAAACAGCCGCAGGATTGCCGCGAAAAACTTCGCTAGTGAAGGCGTCGACTTGGTAGAGTTTTAGTGTTTGCATCTTTTGAGTTATGAATGTTGAATGATGAGTTATGAGTTGTCAGCTAAATGATAAAGAACGAATAGTTTATCAATTCAACATTCATAACTCATCATTCATAATTTAAATAATATTCTTATTCACCACCATCTTTCCGATCAAATCAATATCGGGTTCGAGCTCGGTCCAGGATTTACAGCCTCCGTACTGAGGAAGCACATCCAGTTCGTAGATCTGTGGCAGCTCGAATACTTGTAGCACGAGTAGGTTTACACTTTTGTTCCAACGTTCAAAGCGCTCGCGGATCACTTCTTCCTTCCACGCATGCCAGTTGCTAAGCTTGGCGATCTTATCCCAATCGGTGATGATGCTGGAGTTTGCTACTTCTGCATAGTACTGGATCTTCACACGGTCTTGGGATGGATAAAAACGGTTGCCATCGAGGTAAGGCAACCACTGTGGCTTCAGCATCTGTTCGGCCTGGTGAAACAGTGTAGGATATAAAATAAATTTTTTCCCACGCAGATCGAAATCGCCACCCTCTTCAGAAATTCCTCCTTTACGCAATACAATGCTCTGCCTGCCTTTGCCTAGTGCGTCTACGATATACGACCATTCTTTAAATGCCAGTGTCATGATTTCTGAATTATTTGAACTAAATTAGTTAATAATTTTAAATTATGAGTGATGAGTTGTAAATGGATAACAATAATTCAGCATTCATAATTCAACATTCATAACTCATAATTGAAAGATATCATCATCATAGGAGGCGGCCTTTCAGGATTGGTCAATGCAGTACAGCTTTCGGCTGCCGGACTGGATGTATTGCTCATCGAAAAAAACGAATACCCTTTTCACCGGGTTTGTGGCGAATATGTTTCTAATGAAGTAAAACCTTTCCTTCATTCTATTGGGCTTGATGTAGATAGCTTCCGGCCCGCACAGATCGATCATCTTAGCGTTACCTCACCTTCCGGCACAAGGTTAGACGCGCCGCTCAAAATGGGTGCTTTCGGGATCAGCCGTTATCTTTTTGATCATAGTCTTTACCAACTTGCAAGCGCCAAAGGTTGCCAGGCGCGGCTCAATACACAAGCGCTCGATATCCGTTTTGACAATGATCATTTCACAGTGAAACTTTCTGACGGTACAGAAGAAAAAGCGAACATCGTACTTGGTACTTTCGGAAAGCGCTCCAATCTTGACCGGCAGCTGCAACGTACTTTTTTTTACAAACGTTCTCCTTATATCGGCGTGAAATATCATATCCGAACAGAATTTCCTAAAGACCGGATTGCGCTGCATAATTTCAAAGATGGTTATGCCGGTGTGTCTGCCATTGAAGGTGATCGTTATTGTTTTTGTTATCTTACCACCAGAGAAAATTTAAAAACGCATGGTTCCATTTCAGAAATGGAAAAAAAAATTCTCTGCAAAAATCCTCACTTGCGCGAATTGTTTCAGCATTCAGAATTTCTTTTTGAAAAGCCTGAAGTGATCAACGAAATTTCGTTCGAGAAAAAAAACACTATCGAAAATCATATTCTCTTCTCCGGCGATACTGCCGGCATGATTGCGCCGCTCTGTGGCAATGGCATGTCGATGGCCATTCACGGGGCAAAGATCCTTTCGGAAACGATCTTAAAATATTATAACCCTTCTTTTTTCGACCGCGCCAAAGCTGAACAAGAATATGCACAGCAATGGAACAAGCAATTTGCGCGCAGGCTTTGGGTAGGAAAAAAAATTCAAGATACCTTCGGCCAGGAATGGATGACCGAAGCCGTAGTAAGAACGCTCAAAACACTGCCGCCGCTTACACGCTGGCTGATAAGGCAGACGCATGGACAAGTGATCTGAGTTGTTTGTCTGAACCTTGATTCACAGAGTTAAAAGATTTACCTGATTTTTATTAAAAGGATTTATCACGTTGTTAATAGTTTTTAAACCTTAACAATTTATAATATCTATCCACGATAGAACAAGGAGATAAAAAGTAGTTTCTATGGTTATTTTTTTTAAATTTATTTCTACGTTTCTTTCTGAATGTCAGAAAGAATTCTGATAATTCTTTAATCCTATAAATTCCGTTCTATGGAAGCAAAAAAAAGAATCGCTCTGATTGCGCACGACAACAAAAAATTTGAGCTGGTAGAATGGGCGATCCATCATAAGGAAATTCTCAAAAACCACGAATTGCTTGCTACGGGTACTACGGGTAGCATGGTCGAAAAAGAATTAGGACAATCCGTAGAAAAATTCCAAAGCGGCCCTCTCGGCGGCGATCAGCAGATTGGCGCCCTGATTGTAGAAGGGAAAGTCGATATTCTAATCTTCTTCTGGGACCCCATGGAAGCCCTTCCGCATGACCCGGATATCAAGGCTTTGCTGCGGATAGGCGCTGTATGGAACATTGCCATCGCCTGCGATCAGGCTACAGCCGATTTTATCATTTCTTCGCCGTTTTTAAATAATTCCTATGAGCGATTTATGCCTGATTATGATAATTATAAAAACAGGAAAATTGTGAAATAATTTGATGGATGGCGGCTTATCTGGTATGCATTAATCCAGCAAAAATTGCCTCCTAATGCCTACTATAAGCATAAAGAATCCAGGCCATTAACGAAAGTAACATTAGGAAAAAATTAATGTAAGAAACAGGTAAGCCGGCTATAACTTTATTCACCTTTATACGTAAAACTCCTTACCCTAAACGGATGATGTATGAAGAAGTTGTTTTGGCTATTATCAATTATTATATATTTTTTTTCAATAACATATACAGGGGCAAAGGGATCTAAAGATCAAACAGGAGAAGAATACTATGCCCTCGGTATCGCTGCCATGGACAAAAGTGATTTTGCCGGCGCTTTGAAAAATTTCGAAAAAAGCCGTCTTATGTTTGAGAAGACGGGCAATAGTATTGGCTCTATCAATTCACTCCATAAGCTTGGCGAGGTTTACAATCTTTCCAGCAAATACCCTAAAGCCATCAAGGAGTTTGACGATGCGCTTAAAAAATCAATCCTTGTGAAAAATGAAAAACTGACTGAGCTTTCCTACAAATATTTGTATGAAACCTATCAGCTTTCGCGCAACGAGAAAAAGGCTACCGAATTTTTCGGCTATTATAATTCTTTTAAAACAAAAAGAGAAAACAAAGAACTGGCCAAAGCTAACCAGGTGAGTGAGCTCCAGATCAACAAGCTGAAAGAACAAAAGCTGATGAGTGAACTGGGCAAAAAAGAAGCTGAAAATCTTTTGGAAGTACAGACAAGTAAACTGCTTCAAACAGAAGATTCACTAGCTATACTGGATATTCTTAACAAACAAACGAAAGCACAGATCCAGCTTTTACAAAAAGAAAAAGAGCTGAAAGATCTCAAAGTAAAAGAACAGGAATCAAGGCTGAAAATAAACCTGCTCGCGCTGCGCGAAAAGGAAGCGCAATTAAAAACAGAACGCGCTGTTCTTTTCGGATTGATCATCATCGTATTGATGGTACTGGTGCTGGCCTACGTGATGTACCGCAATTACAAGCAAAAACAAGCTGCCAATGCCATGATCGAGGAACAGCTCGGCGTGATCCAATCGCAGCATACCAATATCACCAATAGCATCAACTACGCACAACGTATTCAAAATGCAATGCTGCCTGGCGAACGAAGCCTGAAGTCGCTGGTAGACGATTCGTTTGTTCTCTTCAAACCGAAAGATGTAGTGAGCGGTGACTTCTATTGGTTCTATAACATTAAAACCGGCACTAATCTTAATGAATACGATCCGGAAGCGGATACCGGAGTAGAAAAATTACCAGATGCCAACGAAGCAAGAAAAGTAGTAGTAGCGGCTGTAGACTGCACTGGCCATGGCGTACCGGGTGCATTGATGTCGATGATCGGCTACAACCTGCTGAACACTATTGCGGCAAGAAATATTACTGAGTCAGACAAAATACTTTCGGAGCTCAACAAGAATGTGCGTTTTGCTTTGCAGCAATACAAAAACGACAACAAAGACGGCATGGATATGTCGCTCGTGGTGATCGATAAAGACCGGAAGACACTCGAATTTGCAGGCGCGAAAAATCCATTGGTCTACATCCAGGACGGCGAGCTGTTCCACATCAAAGGCGACTCTCACCCTATTGGTGGTTCGCAAGGTGAAGCAAAGCGAAACTATACCAAACACACGATCTCGATCGATAAACCAACTTTCTTCTATATGTTCTCCGATGGCTATGCTGACCAGTTTGGCGGCGAAGAAGGAAAAAAGTTCATGATCAAAAATTTCAAAGATCTGCTTCTAAAAATTCATACGCTTCCTTTCGAAGAACAAAAAATTATTCTCAACAAAACCATCGAAAGCTGGAAAGGTAATTTGGAAAAACAACTGGACGATATACTAGTGATGGGAATGAGAGTAGGATAAGACAGTAGTCAGTGTAAGTATAGAATGCTCAATAAAAAAATGAGCGGTGTTTTTAAAACGCCGCTCATTTTTTTATTTCTCCATTTTTCCTGTGTTGAAGAAGGATCATCACCGAAACGCTTATTGGGATAATGAAATAGAGTAAAGCAAGGAGTAAAATGATCAGCTCAGGGCTGATGACATGCTCTAAGAAATAAAATTCTGCCTTGAAAAAAGATTCCGGCGTATCGATAAAATTACTGAGCTTGTATGTTTTGTCCATCAGCAGCAATCCGAATGTCACCAGAATTCCGATGAAAAATAAAAGGAATCCCAATGTAAGCCAGATGAGCATGATCACGTTTAGCACCACCATGATCAGCAACAATACTGTAGTGACATAAATAATTGGCGCGATAGGATTTAAATAGCGTAAGTAACGAAACTGACTTGCTTCTTCGGCGGTGTAGGTCTTAAGTACTTGAGCAGTTTTTCTGTAAAAGAAAAAGAATCCAACCGAAGCGATGCACCAGGCGATTGTGATACCATTGACGAAAGACCCTTTAATGATGCTTATCAATAAAAGGATCCCGAGTATTAACCATAATACGGAAAACACTTTCAGAAATCCAGCAAAGCGAATATGAGGCGCTTGTTTTGCCTGAAACATAGACAAAACAAAATCGATCAGAAATATTTTGCGGAGGAATTTTATCATGGGTTTATATTTTAACATTGGATACCGGATGCCGGATGCCAGATAGAAAAATCATCTGGAATCCGGCATCCGGTATCTAGCATCTTTAATTACTGTGCATCATAAATCACCACTTTCTCAAACATCACTCTGAACTCATCCAGGAATGCTTTGTGTACAGGATGTACCTGGTATACGTCGTGTCCGACAAGATCATTGAAGATAATGAGCAATGAAAAGGTATAGGTTGTATCTACCACCGCGCGGCTAATGGGTGCTGGCGTACCTATGTGAATGGTTTGAATGGTTTCTACCTTGTGCAGAGATTCTAATCCTGCGCGGAAAGCTTTTTTTTGTTCTTCGGTAGTATCGGCTTTCAGCCAGAATAAAACGTGATGAGTAAGCATTGAAATTCTAATTTATTTTTAATGTAATTGGTAAATATAACCTTGATTTTTGGGATTAGAGGATTTTTCAGGATGAAACTTTTACAAAATTCGGATTTCTAAGCAGTAACGCGCGTCTTACGATGACTGCCCTGGTTATACAAAGTCTGCTATGTTGTACGTTTTACAATTGATCGAATAATTAAATTTTGAATCTGGTATCTTGCATTTGTATTTGATTTTTGTTGGATGAATAAAAAACTGGTTGCTTTTCTTTCGGGCATTTTAATTTCTTTTTCGCTCCACGCGCAGATCAGTCCACCGGGCCTGGGCGAGAGCAATACAGCAGCCTGGTTTGCTTTTGGTATACGACAGCGGCTGGACTCTGCCAACCACAAGCAATTTGTGAGCTACGCAGGACTTGGACGGATCAGTGGGTTAGGATCGAAATACCTGTTGAACAAACAGTCGATCATCGTGATCAACGAAGAGTACTACAACCAGTTTCGCAAGCACCGGCAATATTCCCTGGCGCTCAGTTATCGCAACCAGCGTAAATACGAAGATCTCCCGCCATACGAAAGCAGCAACCCTGCTGCGAAGCAGGAGTTTCGTTTGTATGGAAGATATTCTTATTTGTGGTCAAAATCGGATTGGAAACTTGTTGTCACTTTTCGCCAGGAGATAAGAAAATTTTTGGCCCCCGATTTTCAGAACTGGGATGAAACGCTGCAATTGCGCTCCAGGCTCAGAACACAGCTGACTTTCACACTGGATCAAAATAAGGTCCATAAACTAATTCTGAGCGCTGAGGCATTAGGCTCTGTCAGCCAATACGCTGTACCCAGCCATTGGAGCAGGTTTGGTTATCATGAAAGTCGCTTTTGTTTTTATTATTCCCTCGATCCTAAAAATTCTTCGCTGGTATATAGCATCGGGTATATGAATAATTTACTCGGAACAAATACTCTGAAAGACGTACACTATCTGGCTTTTGATATCATCTGGGAAAACCCATTCTCCTTCTTAAAACCACGCCCGCCAGAAGCACTGGAATAGAACCGGATATAGAGAGTTAAAGAATTTTGCGTCTTAGCAAAGAATACTTCTAAAGCCATTAAAACAAAAAGTCTTCCCCGTGAAAGGAAGACTTTTTATCATGAACCTAAAAATTAACGGTAGAGAGATCCGAACTTTTCTGTATAAGAGAGCATAAGAAAGTGTAACACAATATTAGTTATACGGTTTATAAAAAGATATACTGACTTTTCAGTATATTTTAAACAATTCTTCTTGCTAAACAGATATAATACATGAACAAAGTTCCGAGAGATCCTGAAAAGTTTTATGACCAATTTTTACAGACAGTAGAAAAATATATTCCGGAAAGTTATTTCGAAAAACATCTTTCCGGCTCCAAAAAATTCGACCTTTTTGAAAACCCGCAATTCCAGGAGCTTTTCAAACATTCGCCCGCTATTGTGGGGGTATTCAATAATGTACAAATGGGCTACGAGTTTATGAGCGATAATATTGAAACAATTACTGGTCATCCACCCGATATGTTTAAAGGCCCACATGGCATGGCCAATGTGCTTTCTACTTTTCCGACCGACCATGCGATCGTTTACACTGAAAAAGTTTTTCCAAAACTATACGAATACTTTCAAACCTACGCCAACGAAGACCTGAAGAAATTTCGCTTCACTGCCAGCTTCCAGCTTATTCGCAAAGACAAAAAGGTGATCTGGTGTATGCAACAACTCAACGTGATCGAAACCGATGATCAAGGACTACCGCTGCTGGTGCTTCTTTTTATGTCGGAAATCACGCATATTAAAAAGGATGGAGACATTGATCTTGTGATTTCTCGAAAGGATGATCTGAATGTATATCAAAATATTTACGCGGCTTCTTATCCTACCAGGGAAGAAGAAATTCTTTTTACCAAAAGAGAACTGGAAATCCTTGCCCTGATGTCAAAAGGGAAATCGAGCAATATCATTTCGAAAGAATTATTCATCAGCGAAAACACAGTAAACACACACCGTCAGAATATGCTGGAAAAATCCGGCAAGAAAAATACCGCCGAACTGCTGAGCTTTGCAGTAAGTAAAGGATTTGTGAAATGATAACTCATTGCGAGGAGTGTCCGCCAACCGGCGGATGCGATTTCTACGCAGCCCTGTCGTAGCAGGTAGTATAAATAAAACGAGTTCATACCAAGAACCAACGGATTGCTTCTTCAAAGCGTTAAACAGTGTTGCCACAACTTTGAGTCGTGGCAACACTTCGATAAAACTACTTCGATGAAATCTCTGATGAAAAAATTCTTTCTTTTCTTCTTTTTCGTGCTCAGCATCTCTCTGCATGCCCAGGAAAATCGCGCCTCTTTTGGGGTTCGTGGGGGATTTGGCTATTCTAATATTACAAACCCTGGTTATTTTCATAGTCGTTATTCCTATAAGACAAACGCACAGGTTGGGATTTTTTCTGAAGTAAAACTAGCAGGTCGTTTTTTTCTCCAGGCCGAATTACTAGTATCCAATCCGGGCACGCGGCTCTACCAGATCAATTCCGCGGGCTACAAGACGAGCGATTCTATTTTTAGTTTCAATTGCCTGCAGCTACCAATAGAAGTAAAGGTGAAAACAAACGGAGACAAGATCAAAGGCTATTATATGACTGGCGTGGCGCCGTCTTATCTCATTAATGCGAACCTGAAATACAAAGTAGATTCCAATGCTACTTTTTACCAATATACCCCTTATGAAAACCGGCTTACTGCAAACCTGGTAAACACTGCCGGCATCGAAGTAGACATCGGCCGCCAGTTTACTCCTTTCATTGACTTCCGCTATATGCAGGGTCTCACGAACGTGCACAAAATAAGAGTAGCGAGGCTGCAGACGAATTTGCAGTTTTTGTTGTGCGTGGGGGTGCGATTTTAACCTCACGACTCTTGCTGTTGCTCTTGCTGGCCAGAAATATTTAACCCGCACACTATCTAAAACAATGTCGTCTGTATCACCTCCACCTGTGCTGCCAGGGGGATGTAGTACTTTTTATTCGAGCTCAACTCCGTACAGATCGCGCGGGTACGCACTACGGTGTCTTTGCGGAAATATTTTTTATTGAAGCGAAATGTTTCTGTAAGTTTTACATCCGAGAGGAATGCCAGCTTATGCTCATCGTGTTCGCCCAGTGCTTTCAGCAATTCCATATCCGAACAAGAGGTCGCTTTTGGATTGCTGATATAATCGTACAGCGGCGCGATCACGTTTGGAGGGAATACTTCTTCTTTCAGGATCGGATAAAGTACTTCCTTGAAACTTGCCTTCCATTCTTCTCCGTGCGGTTTTACGCGAAAGCCAAAGCGTAGCCCGGTGATCAGGTGCGCCACTTCGTGCAGGTAGGTGATCAGAAAAGCATATGGATTAAGATCTCCATTGACAGTGATCGTGTGTTGGTTGAGCAGGCGGTTGTAGGTATAATCGCCCAGTTTGGAAGCTCTTTTTTTCTTAACGATAAATCGGAACTTATAGAGAAGCCACAGTTCGCTGCAATAACGGACGGTGGCTTCGGGTACATATCGGCTAATGGTATTCTGAAATACCGTATTACTCATTTTCTTTCTTTCCTATATTTTTTCTTTTGTGTCGTAATACTTTTGCTTTCACGTAGAAAATAATTTCTTCCGCCACATTGGTTATATAATCTCCGTTGCGCTCCATCTTGCGAATGATCGAAAGGAAATAGATCGCCTGGAGAATTTTATCTGTTTCCTGAACACCTTTCACATAGTTGGCCAGCGTTAAGTTGGCTGCTACATTAATTTCATCCATTTTTTCATCTTTGGAGAAAATGGTACGAGCCATTTCAGTGTTATCAGTTTCAAAGGATTCGGTAAGTATGGAAAGCATTTCGAGCGCAGTGTCGGTCATTTCGCGGAAGCGGAATAGCTCGATCATTTCCGGGTCAAAAGGTTTTTCGCTGCGTACAATAAACTGCGCAATTCCTTTTGCATTATCCCCGATACGCTCCAGGTCGGAAACCATTTTCAACGAAGCCACCACAAAACGAAGATCGATCGCCACCGGGTTGAAGAGCGCCAGGATGTGTTCGCACTTGGCATCGATGATCAGCTCGCTTCCGTTGACACGTTTTTCATTTTTGATAATCTCTTTCGCCAGATCTTTGTCGAAGGTATAAAAAGCAGAGATCGCCTTCTCCAGTTGTCCTCTGACAAGCAAGGTCATTTCGATCAACTCGGTTTTAAGCTCTCCTAATTCGGTTTCCAGCAGATTCATTTTGTAAAAAGTTTATTTGGTGATTAAACGTTGTTCAGTTCAAATTAGTTTGGACAAAGTTATGCGTTATGAATGTTGAGTTATGAATGAAATAAATTCAAAATTCATAACTCAACATTCATAACTTTATCTTATCCAAATCTCCCCGTAATATAATTCTGTGTCCGTTCCTTCTTCGGATTGGTAAACAAGGTACGCGTATCTTCGTATTCCACCAACTCTCCCATGTAGAAGAATGCTGTACGATCGCTGGTACGCGTTGCTTGCTGCATATTGTGCGTCACCAGCAGGATCGTGTAAGAAGATTTTAGGTTATAGATCAATTCTTCGATCTTGATCGTAGAGAGCGGATCGAGTGCGGAAGCTGGTTCGTCCATCAGCAGTACGGAAGGCGATACGGCCAGCGCACGTGCAATGCAGAGTCTTTGCTGTTGTCCTCCCGAAAGAGAAAGCCCTGATTTTTTAAGTTTGTCTTTCACTTCATCCCAAAGCGCTGCTTGTTTCAGCGACTCTTCTACCTTTTGCTGGATCAGGAATTTATCAGTGATCCCGTTTACGCGCATGCCGTACGCCACATTTTCGAAAATAGTTTTTGGAAAAGGATTTGGTTTCTGAAACACCATTCCTACCGCTTTGCGAAGCTCGTTCACATTGATCTTGTTGGAATAGATGTCTACACCATCCACCAGGATCTCCCCTTCTACGCGGCAGTTCTCGATCAGGTCGTTCATGCGGTTAAACAAGCGCAGGAAGGTTGACTTCCCACAACCGGAAGGACCGATCAGCGCGGTAACCGTGTTTTTCTTAATGGTCAGCGACACTCCCTTCAGTGTATGATCAGGACCATAGTAGACGTGAGCGTTGTTTACTTCAATTTTATTAGCCATTTCTTACCATTTAATTTTTTTCTGCCAGCGATGTCTCAAATATACGGCGATTCCATTCATGATAAAAGTGATGGAAAGCAGCACGATGATGGCCGCTGCTGCGTTTACTGAGAATGCTTTTTGCGGGCGTGATACCCAGTTGAATATTTGTATTGGAAGTACGGTAAAGCTGTCCATAACACTCTCCGGCACATAAGGTACAAAGGTAAGCGCACCGATCACGATGAGCGGAGCGGTCTCGCCTACTGCGCGGGAGAGCGCGAGGATCACGCCGGTGAAAATACCGGAGATCGAGGCCGGCAGCACCTGGTTCCAGATGGTTTGCCATTTGGTAGCACCCAAAGCATAAGAAGCTTCGCGGATGCTATAAGGTACGGTCTTCAGCGATTCGCGGGTAGACACGATGATGATAGGCAAGATGAGCAGCGCCAATGTCAGACTTCCCGTAAGCAAGCTTCCGCCCAAGTGTAAGGCACGTGCAAACAGCTCCAAACCAAGTAACCCATAAATGATAGAAGGTACCCCGGCAAGGTTGGCAATATTGATCTCAAGCATATTGGCGAGCCTGCTTTTCTTTGCATATTCTTCCAAATAAATAGCGGCAGAAATACCAATAGGAAAAGCGATCAGCGCGGTAAGCCCCATGATCCAGAGCGTACCTACAAGCGCAGTGTAGATCCCAGCCTTCGCAGCCCTTCTGGAAGGCCCGCTGGTAATGAAGTCCCAATCGATCCGACTAAGTCCTGAACTAAGCACATTGAACAGGAGCAAAGCCAGTACCACTACGCCCAGCAATGTACAGCACAGTGCAAAATAGTTGAAGAACTTATCCTGATAATCGTAATATTTACTTTTCGGGATACTGCCGACATTCAATCGGTTTTTAAACTTTTTCTTTTCTTTTGTTTTTGCCATAAGACGAGGCTATTACCGGTAGTTTTCCTGGTATCTTTTCTTCAGCCAGAAACTAATATTGTTGAGGATTAAGGTCACGACGAAAAGCGTCATACCTACTGCGAAAATCGTTTTGTATTCGATTGAATCTTGTGGCACGTCGCCGGAACTTACTTGTACAATGTAGGTAGTAGCGGTTTCGATCGGTACGAAAGGGTTGAAGGTAAAGCGCGGTTGTTGCCCGGCTGCAATTGCCACGATCATGGTCTCGCCTACCGCCCGGGAGATAGCCAGGATAATGGATACAGCAATTCCCGAAAGGGCTGCTGGCATAATTACTCTGAAAGAAGTTTGAAATTTGGTAGCGCCCATAGCATAAGAGCCTTCGCGAAGTGTTTTAGGAACGGCATAAAGTGCATCTTCACTAAGGGAGGAGATAAGCGGAAGGATCATAATACCCATTACAATACCCGGCGATAAAGCGTTGAATCCTGACATAGCAGGAAAAACCTGTTGCAATATCGGGGTCACATATACCAGGGCAAAATACCCGTATACAACAGTAGGAATTGCCGCAAGGATTTCCAGCATTGGCTTTACTACTTCGCGCAGCTGCTTTGGTGCGTATTGGCTCAGATAAATAGAAATGGTCAGTCCTAGCGGCACCGCTACCAGCATAGAGATCAGTGTAGTCAGGATCGTACCGCTTAGTAGTGCAACGATCCCGAATTTTTTATTATCAAATAATGGAGTCCATTCTGTATCGGTGAAGAAATCGATGATGGAGACTTCGCGAAAGAATCCAATCGTTTGAAATATCAATACAGAGATAATCCCGATGGTTGTAAGAATGGTGATCAGGCTACTGGCGAGGAGTAGCTTTTCAATGATCTTTTCTTTTATATTACTCATTATATAAAATTATATATTTCCTTCGATCTGTTTCCCTTTGGAAAAGGTCAAAGGTCATAAAGTTTTCATAAAGCAAAAAATCTTCCGTGCAGAAGATTTTCGCGTTGCTATATTCTTAAATAAAAACATCTTAGTTATGACCAGATTATTATGTTTTTATTAAATCCTTAAGTCCTGCGTTCAAAAGATGCCGAATGCCAGATACCGGATAAATTTTTATCTGGAACCTGGCATCCGGTATCTGGGATCAATTATTTGTAGAGCTCATCCAGCTTCACTCCCACAGAGCTTTTGCCGCTTAGGAAAAGAGAACCGGTAATTTTGTCTTGGTATCTTTTCTTGATCTGAGCATAAATAGCTGGGTCGAGCGTGATATAGCCTGTTTCAGGTACGATATCGGCCGCGTTGTCGAGGTAGTATTTCACAAATCCGTCTACTTCCGGTCTTTCTGCAGAAGACTTGTTTACATAGATAAACAAAGGTCTTGAAAGTGGTTGGTAAGTAGCATTCTTCACTGTCTCTTCAGAAGGAATTATCGGACCTTTTCCATTCTCCTCTTTCTCATCGTCGATAGCAACTATCTTTAATTTGTCTTTGTTTTCTGTGTAGTAGTGAAAGCCGAAGAAACCAAGTGCCAGTTTGTCGGAAGACACGCCTTGTACCAACACGTTGTCGTCTTCACTTCCTGTATAATCGCCGCGGCAAGATTTGGATTTGCCTACGATGGCTTCTGTGAAATAATCAAATGTGCCAGAAGCAGTACCTGCGCCATAAAGGTGAATTTCTTCGTTCGGCCATTCTTTGCGGATCTGGTTCCACTTTGTGATCTTGCCTTGTGCACCAGGTTCCCAGATCATTTTCAATTCTTTTACAGTAATACTGGAAAGCCAGGTATTTTGTGGGTTTACCACTACTACTAATCCATCGTACGCGATCGGCAATTCGTAATAAGCAATTCCACCGGCCGTAGCCACGCTGTCTTCGTTTGCTTTGATCGGACGGGAAGCGTCGCAGATATCAATTTCTTTTCTTCCGAATTTTTTCATTCCGCCTCCGGTTCCTGATTCACCGGCGGTCACTTTTAAATTTTTGTTCTCTGCTTGAAACTCTTCTGCAATAGCTTCGGTGATCGGATACACCGTACTTGATCCGTCGATCTGTACGGTACCACCGTCTGAAGAGCCTGTAGCCTGGTCATTTTTGCCCGCTCCGCCGCAAGATGCTAGTAGGGCTAGAACAGGAAGGAAGAAAACTATTTTTTTCATGGTATTTTAATGCTAATTATTTCCGTACAAAAGTATTTATTACAATGTTACGGCAATGTTAATTTTTAAGAAATGGATAGATTTTTTGAAGCGAGGAATTTAACCTGATTTACAGCTTGTTAGATTGGTTTTGATGTAAAGTTAAAAGTTTGAGGTTTGAAATTTTTCATACTAAACTTTAAGCCTCAAACTTTTAACTCTGTACCAATTATTTATCCTCCGGCATGGCCACCTTCTTATCCTTCTTTTTCACAAAAGAATGGAAGTCATCGAAGATCAGGTATACTGTGTAGGCAGTATTATACTCTACGTTCTGCTTGCCAAAGTTAGAGCTAGGATCGGTAGGTACTGCGCCGATGTTGTAGTAGAACAAGGTCTGGTAAGTAACGCCAAGCTCCAGTTTGATCGGGTATTTGGAAGGAAGCATATAACCAAGTAACCCTACCACACGGTTTTGATTTAGCATTTTATTATACCCTACATGTTTTCCCATAGCAATGAAAAGCTCGTTCCAGGCATTCAGGTACAAGGTATTTTGGGTAATGTTTTTCTTGGTGAGTGGCACCATCATTCTGCACTGCCAACGGAGACGGCCCTGGTGGCTGCTTCCGAAGCCTTGTCCAATATCGTTTGGATAAAAGCTATAACCATATGTATAATCATCCAGGCTATGCGATGCTACGTGCTTGTTGCCAATCCATCTGAATTCATAACGGAAACGCTGCGATACCTGCACACGTCCGAAGGATTGTACCAATGTCACTTGCGGACAGGTTCTAAACTCCGGAAACACGGTACTTCCAGTGCTGCCTTTTGGAGTAGTAGGGGTTGGGTTTAGAGCGCCTTCGTCTTCAGGTGTATAAGTAAGCCAGTAGCCAATAGGAGAAAGGGAAAAGCGAAGAGCACCGGGGATTGCCCAGTAATGGATCCATGGTCTGAATACTTGCTGGTAAGGTTGTGCAAAGATATTGTTATGCTGACCGCCTTTGATATAGTCTGCATCGGCCATCCGGCGATACTGAAGGTCGATCTGGTATTGCCATTTTTTGTCTTTTGAAAGTTTGCCAAACAGGTTGACTTCTGACCAAAACGACTGGCGGTGGGTATTTACTCTTGGATGCTGGCTCAAATTCACGGTAGATTGGGCATTTGCAGCATAACCAACTGCTATTAACATTAGCTGGATGAAGATAATTTTTGTGGACTTTTTCATCTTGAAGAATTAATGAATGATTGATTTTATGGCCACAAAGTTGTGTTAACATTATTATCTTAAAATTATTCTAATGTTACCTTAATGTTAAATAAGTTATTTTAAAGTTTAATAACCTGATTTATAAAGGATTTTATATTATCTAAAAATTACTAATGTTAATAATTAGATTCCCAGGGTTGAAACCCTGGGCAAAAGAAAATATACTAACCCAGGGTTTCAACCCTGGGAATCAAAAAAGAACGGCCTCCGGTTTGAAACCGGAGGCCGTTCTTTACTATTAGTAAGGTCTGTCTATTTTACAGTAAACTGCGTCTCTCCGATCTTAATACCATCAGCGTAGATCTCTACAGTATAGTTTCCTGATTTGTATTCGCTTCCTTTTACATATACAAAACCTACTTGCTGTTTTGTATTATCAAATTTGACAGTCTTTTTATCTGTGTAAGGAATGTCTTTGCCATCTGCATTGAAGAATCCTCCACCTGCTGCGGCATCGTATAATACAGTACCGCTTGGCTCGATCAGACGCATATGGATCTGCTTGTTGTCTTTTCTTGCTACCTTGTTATCGCCAAGGTTAAACATCACTTTTAGTTTTACGATGTCTTTAGCTTTGTATTCGTCTTTGGAAAGCTCTTTGTCTTTCTTGTTGATCGCTGTCACATGGATGTTTTCTGCTTTCAGGATGGAAGCAATGGCTACTTGTTGTGCCAGCTCACTCTTCACTGAGTTAAGCGCGGCAATGCTATCACCCATTTGAGATTTTTGTTGGTTCAGCGTACTCACCTCTGTGCTCAGGGAATCGGTCTTTGCTCTCAGCGTTACGATTTCCTGGTCTTTAGATTCCAATAATTTTTTGTACTCAGATAATTTGGAGCTCAGGTTGCTGATCTGTTTTGCATTTCCTGCTTTTACTTGTTTGATATACTCATTCAATTGAACCAATTGCTGATTTAATGTATCGTTGCTTTTGCCCAACTCATCCATTTCCATTTTGGCTCTGGTAAGCGCAAGGTTCAATTCCTCCAGTTCCTTTACCTTAGCGTTGATGGTAGCACTATCGGATTCGATTTTATCTTCTTGTTTGGCAATAGTATCAGACTTAGTACTATTAGTATATAATAGATAACCAATCACGCCTAGCAGAGCAATAATGATCGCAATCAATGCAGGCAGCGTAGGACTTTTCTTTTCTTCTGTCATAATCTTAAATTTGTTTTCAGGTAAGTTTCTGTTATTACTTCCGACCAAGATAAATAAAAAATCAGTATTACAAAAAGCCACCCTCAAAAAGTAATGAACTTATTATCAAGGAGAATCATGTCGGATGCCAGGTAATCTTATTTTTTATCCGGCATCTGGCATCCGGTATCCAGTATCTTTACTCATAACCAACCTCCTTCTTTTAAATCCTAAGAAAAACAAAATATATGTTGTAACTTCTAAATTTAATCTTTTAATTTACTATAAGTACTTAATAGTTAAAGAAGTTGGATTCTCTGAATATTGCTACATATCTCAGTATTTCCACAAAGCCTGGGAAAAGCCCTTCGCTTAGAAATGATATTTTATCTGCTCTTCTATATTTCGATCTTTTTCATTACCCGCTTACTTCCAGAGAAATTTATCACCATTGCCAAAGGTCTTGCGCCACTGAAGAAAAAGTATGCGACGAACTGGAAAGACTCGTAGCACAAGAACTGATCTACCGCGAACTTAATTTCTTTTCAGTGTCTTCGGAAAAAGGTTTTGGCCAACGAAGATTGGTCGGTAATAAAAGAGCCGCTGAATACACTGCCAAAGCACAAAAGATCTCTGGTTTCATAGCTTCCTTTCCTTTTGTGCGCGGCATTTTCTTGTCGGGCTCTGTTTCCAAAGGCTATGCCAACGAACATGCCGACATCGATTACTTCATCGTCACTGCGCCCGGCCGGCTCTGGTTTGCACGCACACTGCTGATCCTTTTTAAAAAAATATTTTTGCTCAATTCCCGGAAATATTTTTGCCTCAATTATTTCATCGATGAAAACCACCTCGAGATCCCGGACAAAAATTTATTTACGGCCATCGAACTGTCTTACCTATTGCCTGTATACAACGAAGCGCTCTACGAAGCCATTGTAAGCAGCAATGAATGGACGAAGGAATATTTTCCTTTTTTCAATCGCCCGGATTATGTTTTTATTCCTACTAAAAAACGACGCTTGAAAAAAACATTAGAAAAATTATCTTCAGGAACGCTGGGTAACAAGCTGGATGAACTTTGTATGCGGATCACCGAGCGATTTTGGAAATATAAATTTCGAAAAACCCCACACATACAAGCTGGTATCCGATGCCGTAAGCATGTCTCTAAATTTCATCCACAAAATTTTCAAGACAAGATCCTCTTTGCATATGAGGAAAAAATAAAAGAATTTTCGTCTAAGCACGTTTTAACTATTTGTGATTAACTGTTCTAAACAGATGCGAGATGCCGGATACCAGATGCCAGATAAATTATTTAATTAAGCTATGCTTATCTGGCATCCGGTATCTGGTATCCACCATCCGAACCAATATATGAACCAAATCCTCTTCACGCATTCCTATTTCCTGAAACTGGATCCCAAGCAATGGAAAACTATGCAGCCTTATCCGCCGCTGGCCACGCTTTATGCAGCTTCCTTGATGCGCACAAATGGATACATGGTCAGACTTTTTGATCCGATGTTTTCGGAAAGTCCTTCGGAAATAATTCCTGCTCTTCAAAACCAGCAACCTGATATAGTAGTCATCTATGATGACGGATTTAACTATCTCACCAAAATGTGCCTTACCAACATGCGTGAGGCCGCTTTTGAGATTATCCGTTTTTCAAAAGAACAAAATGCAGTAGTGATCGTTTCCAGTTCGGATGCTTCCGATCACTATGAAAAATATTTAGCCCAGGGCGCCGACTATGTGATCATTGGCGAAGCAGAAGAGATCTTGCTGGAGCTCACTAATTGTCTTGCGGAAAATAATATCCAGGCGCTTTCTTCGCTGAAAGGAATTGCTTACAAAGAAAACGGATCGGTACACCACACCGGAAGACGTGAAGTGCTCAAAGACCTGGATGCCTTACCTGCTCCAGCCTGGGACTTGGTAAACATAGAAGAATACCGCCACCGCTGGATCGAGAAGAATGGCTACTTCTCGCTCAACATGGTGACCACACGCGGCTGTCCTTACAAATGCAACTGGTGCGCCAAACCAATATACGGCAATCGCTATACTTCGCACTCGGCCGAACGTAAAGTGGAAGAGCTAAAATTTTTGCTTGAGCAATACAAGCCCGATCATATCTGGTTTTGCGACGATATCTTTGGATTAAAGCCCGGTTGGCTGAAAACGTTTTCAGAAAAAATAAAAGAAGCGAAACTAAATTTTCGCTACAAGATTCAATCGCGCGCCGATCTGCTGGTGGAAGAAAACACTGTGCAATACCTGGCCGAATCAGGCTGCGAAACCGTATGGCTCGGCGCGGAATCGGGTTCGCAAAAAATACTGGACGCGATGGACAAAGGAATCACGCTCGCGCAAATTTGTGAAGCACGGAAACTGTTACACAAATACAAGATCCGCTGCGCATTTTTCTTACAGTTTGGATACCTCGGCGAAACCAATACGGACGAGGCTTCTACGATCCGGATGGTGTTAGATCTAATGCCGGATGAAATTGGCATTTCGGTTTCTTATCCCTTGCCGGGTACTAAATTTTATGAGAAAGTAAAAAACGAATTGAAACACAAAGCCAACTGGACCGACTCCGACGATCTATCAATGATGTTTCGCGCCGATCTACCGGCGGATTATTACAAGCAACTCCAGCGTTATGTACATAAGATATACCAGAAACAACGAGGGCTGAATAATTTCCGTGGTTTTTTAAAAAAACCTTCCGATATGAATTATCAAAAACTAAGAAGCATCGCCGGCATTGCCTGGTACGGGCCTTATGCATGGTTGACGAAAAATAAGCTCAAACGATCATGGCAATAGATTTTTTCAGCGTCAACAAAGCATTTTCAAAACAGTCGTTCCGCTACGATGAAGAAGACCGTGAAAATGTCATCCTGCAATGGATGCGCGGAGAAGTACGCACGCATGTGGAACGCTATCTAAAAAAAACTGACCGGATGCTGGAACTCAACGCCGGCACAGGTTTAGATGCCTTCTACTTCATCCACCAGGGTGCACACGTACATGCCACCGATCTTTCCGACGGCATGGTAGAACAGATCGGACATAAAATAAAAAAGTACGATCTGCAAACATTGATGAGCTGCCAGCAATGTTCGTACACTAGCCTTGATCAAGTTCAGGCTGGACCTTTTCAATATGTCTTCTCCAATTTCGGCGGGCTCAATTGCATTCCTGATCTGAAAGAAGTGATCAAACATCTTCCCTCACTCCTGACTCCCGGCGCATACATAACCTGGGTGATCATGCCTCCTGTTTGTCCCTGGGAATTTAATTTTATACTAAAAGGAAATTTCAAAAGAGCTTTTCGAAGGTTCAATAAAGAAGGTGTGATGGCGCATTTGGAAGGACAGTATTTCAAAACTTATTATTTCACACCTTCACAAGTGGTTCAGGCATTTGGAAAAGATTTTAAAAAAATATCCTTGCAAGGTTTAGCAAGCATAAGTCCACCTCCGCATAATTTCAGGTTTCAGAAAAATTTTCCCGGGCTTTATAAAATGCTGACAAAGACAGATGAAAAATTATCCAACTATTTTCCTTTCAACTGTTGGGCAGATCATTTTATTTTGACGATGCAATATCATCCTCAGGATTGAAATCTTGAGGATGATAATATTGTTACCACGACTCAAAGTCGTGGTAACAATGAGTCACGCATGTGTTTGCCGTAACTTAGCAGCAATTTTGTTCAATCTTAAAAATCAAATTCTCTTCCCACCAAACTTTCTTCTTGTACACTAAAGTAAAAACAAATTGTTCTTTCACTGCAAGCGCCTCAATCCTTTCAAGGTCACAATTATCGCCAAGGATCATGTAGATCTGTGAATCCTTATTCGTATATTTTTTCACCTGGCAAAAAAACTTTGTAAAATATTCTCCCTCCGCTCCCGCATACCAGGCACGCGCTGGAGCATCTACAGGATCTTTGAAAAAATAAGGAGGGTTGACTACTACAAAATCAAATATCTGCTCTGGGATTTGATCAAAGAGATCTGATTCGTAAAGCTCAAAAGAATTATTGGAGGAAAAATATTTTTTATTGATGTTAAAATTTTCCTTACAATTTTTCACGGCTTCTCTATTAATATCAAAAGCCGTAACCAAAGCGCCTTTGCGAAGTGCCGTTAGACTTACCAGGCCCGCGCCGGTGCCAGGCTCACAAAATTTCTTATGTGCAAGTGGTAAACGATCTACAAAATCGGCAAGCAATTTTGTACTGAAAAATAAACCGGGATGAAATACTCCGGGGAAAACAGAAAGTTGAAATCCTTTATAGCGATAGGTCCGTTTCCTTTTCAGATAAAAAAGCAGAAAAGGTTTTATAAAAAGATCGGCGAGTTTTTTGAAAAGAAAATTCATCGGTTTAAAATCCCTGGATCTCTGGTTGGCGGTATTTCCAGATCTTCTGCAGCGCCTTTATTTCATAAGGCAATGTATAAAAACTGGTTTTATACCGCGCCATGCTCGACCACTTCATAATGTATCTTTGCAATGGACTTAACCGGATATCGGAAATCGTAGGATAGTAACCATTCAATACCGTTTCAAAATTTTTGATCTTGTCGATCATATAAGGCTTCAACCATGGTGTGAGTGGATTTTTACGAAGATCGAAATTCTCCCACTGCGGACTGATCCAGTCTTCCAGCGTTTCGGGAAAACGGAAACCCGATGCGATCACGTCATTGTACATTTCCGAACCTTCGACGGGTACAGGGCTGTAAGTATAGATGATAATTTCCGCCGCCGGATTTATTTCCTTGATCTCTTTTATGAATGCAATATCCTGGTCAATCTGTCGGTTCACTTCTTCTTCGGAATCGCCAGGCAATCCCAATACAAAAGAATATTCCGGCACAATATCAAACTTAGCAATCCGTGCAGCAAAGCGTTTGATCTGTTCTCCGGTTTGCGTTCCTCCCTTGTCCATTTTCTTCAGCACCTCATCGTTGCCCGTTTCGGCGCCAAAGAAGATCATTTTACAACCCGCCTCACGCATGAGTTGCAGGGACTCGTCTTTGTACTTATCAACCGTATCGATGCGGCCTTCACCCCACCAAATGATATTGTCGTTCTTAATTAATTTTGAAAACTCAACCGTGCGTTTTTCCGATACAAAAAAATTATTATCGTGAAACTCGATCGCGTTTCCTCCATAAGTATCCTTCAGGTAGCGGATGTCTTTGTAAATATTTTCAGCGGATTTTCCTTTCCAGCGTGCATTGTAGATCGGTACTACTGCGCAGAACGAACAGGTAAAGGGACATCCTACGCTGCTATGGTACGCGATCGTTTTTGTACCGAGATATGTTTTACCGAGATATTTCTGAACCGGATAAAAGTTATTCAGCAAGTCATAAGGAAGCGCCGGCAATGTATCCTGGTCGTACAACTCATCTTTGGGAGTGGTGACGAGAATGTCACCATTTTTGTAAATAAGATTATGAATAGAAAACCTGGGAGTATTTTGTTCCAACGCATTCAACAACGCAGGAAAACATTTATCTCCGGGGCCATTGATGATGAAATCAACGTAGCCCGAATCCAACACAGGTTTTGGTTGATTGGAAGGGAAATACCCTCCCCAAATAATTTTAACTTCAGGATAAAGCGTGCGAATTTTTTTTGAATAAGGAATTGCCTGCTTCAGCTGTGGCCCGGGCATCACTGTGAAGCCCACGTATCCAACCTTTCCTTCTTCCAGATACTTATTGATCTTAATCCACGGGTCCAGTTCCATGTTTCCATCCACCAACACACATTCATACTGGCCATTAAGCGCAGCGGCTACTTGCAAAATGGAATTGGGAATACGTGGTTTGGTAGGAGCGCTCCGGGGATTAAAAAGAAGTACCTTTTTCATCTTATAAATATACTAAAAAGGGCTATATTTAAAAACTGATTTAATTTCAATTTATATATCCTTAAAAGCCCAAATCCCTTTATTGTAAAGGCATGTATGATTTGGGTGTTTTTCTGAAAATGCTCCCGGAGAATAAAAATAAAACAGTCCTGTTTTACATCGTTCCATTGATCGTGCTGGCGTTTTTTTTTATTCTGAAAACACGCATACTGGGCTATTCTGATTTTGCATCCTATTACTTCGGAAGCCAGCAATTGCTGCTAGGAAATTATCACCAGGTATACGACACCCTCTCTCTCAATCTCTTCATTCAATCCCTAGGTTATCAGGATCTATTTGTTTCCTACACGCCTTTCCCACCTTTTACTTCTGTGTTCTTTGCGCTGTTTACATTGATCCCTATTGAAACTTCAAAACTCTTGTTCAATATTCTTTCCTGCACTGTTTTTTGTTTCAGCCTGTACCGGTGTATGAAATTTTTTGCACTTCCGCCGCTACTATTATTGTTTATTCCTTTGATCATTTTTACACCAATCCGAAGCAATATATTTTTCGGTCAATCCTATCTCCTTCTCTTTGCCTTACTGGCCGAAGGATACATCGCTTATAAGAAAAATCGGCCTTTTTTGTATTCTTTCTTCTGGGGATTGGCAATTTTGTTCAAAGTGTTTCCAGCCTTGATCTTATTTTTTCTTTTGATAAAAAAAGAATACCGGAAAATTTTCTACCTGTCTATTGCTTGCACTTGTTTTCTCACGCTTTCTATTTTTGTCAACGGGTTTTCGTCCTGGACATTTTATCTTTCCGAAATTTTTCCAAGATTAAACAACGGCCAGCTCAACGATAGTTACACGTTTATTTTTCAATCAGCTTTTATGTTTTTAAAAAACATATTTCTTTATGATGCACTTTTAAATCCGCACGCACCTTGCGCAAACGTATATCTATTCTGGTTTTTATTAGCTTCTTTCAAAGCCTTTGTAATCGGAAGTTGCATCGTTATTACACGACAAAACAAAAACGACCTGGCCAGTTTTGCCTTGTGGATCTTCGCCAGTATGCTTATTTCACCCAACGGCAGCACCTACTCGCTTGTGCTGTTATTGCTCCCTTTGTTTGCCTTATATAGCACAAACGCACCTTTCACTCAAAAAATAATTTTAACTGCATTGGTATTTTTGATCAGCAATATCCCTGTTCATTATTTTGCTTCTGCACCTTTGCTACTAAAATTCCCGCGATTGTATTTGATGATCTTGTTTTTTATTCTGCTCTTAATTTTAATAAAGCCACGGTATTCCCTTGCAACGGTTCTCATGATCACCTTGTTATTCCTGGGCCTGGAGTCACCAAGAATTTTACAAAAACCGGACGAAAGCAATTATGTTTTGCAGAAAGAGGAACATCTGCTGATCTATGATTATAAACTTAAGCCGGGGAAAATTACATACGCCTATTGGTCAGAAAAAGGAAGTCAAAAAGACTCGCTCAATTTTAATTTCAACCAACAATCCACTTCCTCACTGGAAGTAAAAGATCAACAAATTTATTACAAAGGGAAAAAGCTTACCGCAACCTCCGACTGGAAACGCAAGCCTGTACTGATCGACGATCAATATATTCTTTATTTGTCCGACAAAAATAAAGGGATTGGTTTTTATACTTTTCGAAAAATCGCTTTGGATCAACGTGCTTCGGAATAACGAAGTAAGATTTCAATTTTTTCTGTGAGCTGTTTCGTTTCAATATCCTTCATACAAAAATTATTCCCGCCACAAGGCAATTGCCGATGATAATGTACACAAGGCGAACAATGTACCTGCTGATAGTGATATAAATGTTTTTCTTCTCCCGGAAATATTTTCAGGTAATTAGCAGGGTTCGTAGGCCCCCATATTGAAAGTGTAGGCAAGCCCAGCGCACGCGCCATATGCAGCGGGCCGCTGTCGATCGTGACCAATGCCTTGCATTCTACTGCCAGAAAATGATAATAGGATTCAAAATCTTTTGCGCCGGCAAAATTGAACACCCTGTTTTTTTGCCTGCTTATGCTTTCACTTCCTTCTACGATCCGGTCATTGTATTCTTTGTCTGAAGCGGCACCCAGCAATGCTAGATCGTAAGAAGTATTTTCAAGCACCCATTCACAAAGTTTGATAAAAGTTTGATCCGGAAGTTTCCGCTGAGGCGCCAGATCGCTACAGGTATTGTTGAGCGCAATAAATTGTTTTGATCCTCCGGAAACAGAATTCGCCTGGTAAATAGGTTGCATTTTTGCATGTTCGCCAGTAATAGCCTCCGCCATATGCCAGTAATTGTCTTCCAGGAATCCTTTTCTGTCAAAAAGAATATTGTGTGTATTGAGATACTTACGAAAAAAAACCGGCCCGAGATAAAACCCAAAACGGTTTAGCGCAAAAGTCATCAAGGCAAAAACAGTAGTGAGCTTGGAATACACTTCCAGGTCGGCCACCCAGAGGTTTTTCATTTTCCAGGTTTTGAATAAAAACCTGGAAGTATCTTTCAGCACAGAAAAAATATTTCCCGATTCGGTGATCCAGAATTCATCAAACAATTTGAACGGCCGGATGCCCTCGGCGATATTGCGGTCTGTAAGAAGGATAAGTTTTGCCTGCGGATATTTTTTCCTGATCTGCAAAATAGAACCCGAGGCGAGCAGTAAACTTCCCAGTCCTAGAATCTTAACGAATAAAATAGTTTGGGGAGGTTTTTCCAGCTTATGGCTTCTGCGAAGTGTAATACCCAATAATCTTGTAAGTGGCAACAATGTTGCGATCAGGAGATATCCCAGGTATCGGTCGGCAACTTGTTTTAAACGGGTGTTCATGAATTCTTACAGCTTTTTAAATATACTAAACTTCCGTTCACAATTTTAAATTTGTTATATTTAAAATGATACTGTCACTATACTAACTACGGACATCCATAAGGTTTTGATGCCCTTATAGATGTTGTAAGTAAAACTACCTTGAAGTCTCAAACGACATTACTTATACTTTCCGGGATCACGCTGTTCACCATCGCGACAGGCGCCTGTTTTCTATGGTTTCTGAAATTTGACGGCATTGAGTTCAACGGCGATTCTTTTACTTATTTTTCAAACGCTAAAACTTTTCTCTCTGCTGTATCCAACGGACAGTTTCCTAAGTCTACTTTCTGGCCTTATGGATTTCCTGCGGTGCTTTCTTCTTCTTTTTTGTTGGGAGACGAAACGTATGAATCGGCGCGCTGGATAAACGTGGTGCTTGCCGGATTGTTAAACTCTACATTTGCAGCGGTCATGTTGCTATTTGCTTCGGTCCGGAGATTATCTTCCTCGCATACAATTTTATTAATGCTGGCGGCAGGATTGTTTCCTGTAGGGCATGATATTTTTCTAAAATACCAATTGCTCATCATGTCGGATGTGCTTGCTGCTTTATTCAGTATGCTTACCTTGTTTTGCTGCTGGCGCTGGCGTGCGTATGGGCGTTGGTACAACGCTGCCTTGGCAGGGATCTTCCTGGGGTTTGCCGGTTGTACGCGTTATGTTCATCTGCTTACTTCAGTGGCAGCGTTTAGTATTTTTATCAGTGGGTTAAAGAAAGAAAATATTCGTTCTACATTACTGGCTTTATTAGTTTTTGGAGCCTTCACGCTGCTGGCCTTTGCTCCGCAGCTTTCGATCACACTCCAGGATACTTCTTCTACGGTAGGACATAGTTTGCTTAAGGATTGGAGCCTTCAAAATTTTTTCCTTTCTACACACGAATCCGCCGATGGGCACCAGCAAGGCAAAGTACCTAGCCTGATATATTATTTTGCGCTCCCCTTTCGTTTCGAATGCTTTACTCCTCTTGGATTGATCCTTGCGATGCTGGGTATTCGGTTTGCGATACGCGAATTACCTCTTTGGTGCTGGCTTCCGCTGATGGTTTGGTATTTTAGTTTCTATTTTTTTCATAGCGGAATTCCCATCGAAAATTCCCGGCATGCGTTTCCCTTATTTCTTCCGATCGTACTCTGGATTGCCTTGGGTTTGCTGGAATGCTGGTTACTTTGGCCGCGACACTTTATACATATAGTGATCTTCACATTTATGCTCTGGCTGGGAGCTTTTATGTTGTCGGTACAATCGGCAGAAAAATTAGTACATACAAAAAATGAATTAAAAGCAACGGCGCAGATACTGTCGCGTACTGTTCCTCCTGGCTCGAGAGTTATTTCCACCTCGCTCTGCGCCGTCTACCACGCGTACCCGGAAACAGTAGTTCCAATCAGTATTTACTCCATTCCTCTCGAACAAACGAAAAATTTATTCCAGGAAAAAACGCCTGTCTATATGGCAATCGATGAAAAACGATTTATCCCACAGTGGACGAATTATCCTCCCGGGAAAAATTATTACTGGATAAAAAATTATTACACTTGTCAGTATAAATTTGTACTCGGCGATTATACTGTTTACGAAATAAAAGAGAAAAATTAGGAAATACAGTCCATGTCAGTTTTACTGAACTATTATACAGAGTTTATAAAAAATAAAAAAGCTAAGCAGCGCGCGGTGGCTGTGTTCCTGCATATTGTCAATAATTTTTCTGCGCCATTTTTTAATTTTCTTCTTTCAGGAATTATCATCCAAAGAATCTCTATAAGTTTTTGGGGTGAATATATTTCGATCACGCTCCTTCTGAATCTGGCGATCATTATCCTTGCTTGGGGGAATAAGGATTATTTGCTTCGCAGTTTCAGCAAGCAGCCTTCACTGATCAAAAGTTACTGGCAGGAAAATCTTCTTCAACGGCTGGCATTATGCATACTGCTTCCTGCTTTGCTCTTTATTTTTTTCGACTACACTCTTCTCCGCACAGGCTTGATCTTGCTTTGTATCCTGGCATTATTTTTATATAAATCTTTGGAAGTACTGGTTCTGTATCACCGCTCGTTTCTTTTTTCGCTCATCCTTGAATTGACAGGTTATACAGCGCTTCTTGCTTTTGCCTTCTTTTATCCTGCACCGCAGCTTACAATTGATTTTCTCTTGTCGACTTTCGGTATTATTACAGCTCTCAAATTGATCTTGACAGCTGTTTATTTTCGGAATGATATTTTTCCTTTTAAAAAAATAACCGGTTTTTTTAAATTCAACTCTTTGCGCGTCGCCATTCCTTTTTTTCTTCCTGCCCTGGTAGGATTGCTACAAGGCAAGATGGATCTGTACTGTACATCTTATTTTTTAGCTGCCACTGAGGTGGGGAAATACCAGGTGTTTATGAACTTGCTCACGATCCCACATGCCCTGGCGGGTTTTGCGTTTATGCCTTTTCTTAAAAATATTTATCGCCTTCCGGAAAATTCGCTTTTAAAAATTCAGCGCAGAGTATACCTACTATCCTTCCTTGTTCCTATTCCTGCGTTATTTTTCATTGTACTTATATTCAAAAAATATTACCTTTTATCTCTTGATCCGGTCATGTATCTTTTAGGATACTTTCAGTTAATTCCTTTCTTTGTTTATTTTTTATTGATACAATTATTATTCCGTCGCGATAAGCAAATGCTGGTAACTAAGATTACATTGGTAACAGCGGTTTTCAATTTAATAGCAAGTGTCAAGTTAATTCCTTCTTTAGGAATAGAAGGCGCAATGATCGCCAACCTGGCCACACAATGGTTTACTTTAATATGCTATTTCTATTACGAACATAAAGCTTATGGAAGATAGAACCGCAACGATTCAAATCAGCATTATCATGCTTACCTATCAACGCGCTTCGTTGATAAGGGAAAGTATAATTAGCGTGATTCAGCAAAGCTTCCAGGCATTTGAACTGTTGATCCTTGACGACGGTTCTTCCGATGATACGCGCGCAATCATAGGATCCATAAACGATCCACGGATAAAATATTTTTATTTGGAGCATAGTGGTAAGATCGCTGCGCTGAGAAACGTTGGAATTCAAAAGGCAGAAGGCGAATACATCGCATTTCTCGATTCGGATGATCTTTGGGAAAAAGACAAACTGGAAAAACAATATTCAATTCTGCAAACTCATCCGGAAGTTGGGTTTACTTTTTCAGACGTAGAAGAATTCAATGTCAACGGTTTTTCCAGAAAAGGTATTTATAATTCGCTACCACAAGGACAATCCTTTTATAAAGGATCGATCTTTGATCTTATGATCACAAACCGAATGGCGGTCTATCCTTCTTCGCTTCTTTTCAGGAAAACCTGTCTGGCGCAAACAGGTTTGATGGATGAGCGTTTACATCCTGGTGAAACTAATTTCATCATTCGTCTCTCTGCTCTTTTTGAAGCATACATCCTTTTTGAGTGTAGTACTAAGATTAGAAAACATCCGGAAAATATTTCGATCCTTTTGCCGGAAGCAGCCGCTGATGAAATGATTCAAACAGTCAGGCATTTTTATAAGACAGGCAAGATCGATCAAAAAAAATACAACGCATCCTTGCTAAGCCTGCAATACGACCTGGCCATGACATACTGGCGGGGAGCGGAATTCAGGGCATGCCGGAAAATGCTTTTGCAATGTTTGAAAATAAATCCACTTTTTATCAAAGCTTATATGAGGTACATTCTTTCCTGGTTTAAAACAAATAAGAAATGAAAACCATTGTATTTATAGCATCAGGAATAGGAACTACAAAACGTGGCTTCGAAGCACATGTGGAAGATCTTTATCATCATATAAAAAATAATTCTACCAATCGTCTGCTGCTTTTCAAAGGCGGAGGAAAAACTACCAAAACAGAACGGACTATTTTTAATGTTCGCCGGAGCTCTTTTCCTGCAAAGGTTCTGGCCTTGCTCAGTGGAAAATCTTCTTACGATATTCAAACGATCAGTTTTTTTATTGGCCTGCTCCCCCAGCTTATTCGCCAACCGATTGATATTATTTATCTCGGCGAGCCCAAATTATATTACCTTTTACAGAAATGGAGAAAATGGACAGGAAAGAAATTCCAGATCATTTTTTTTACCGGAGGCCAAACCATTCCGCGCATAGTAAGCAAGGAAGACAGCATCCATCATGTTTCTCCGCTTTGTATTAACAAAGCAAATGCACAGGGAATTCCCGCTGCTAATCAATTTCTAATCCCGCATTTTTTAAACCTTCCGGAAAAATTTTCAGAAATATCCTTGGAGGAAAAACAAAAATTAAAAACCAAGTTTCAGATCCCGCCAGATGCAATCGTCGTCTTGTCTGTAGGCGCGATTGATTCTTCTGTAAAACGTATGGATTACCTGATCCGTGAAGTAAGCAAACTGAATGATAAAATTTTTCTTATCCTCTTGGGAGAACAAGAAATGGAAACAGGAAAAATAAAATCGCTCGCGCAGGAATTATTGCCTGCAAAAAATTACCTGATCCAAACTGTGCCACGTCATGAACTTCCACAATACTATTCCATTGCCGACATATTCGTACTCGCCTCGCTAGCGGAGGGATTTGGCATGGTATATATTGAAGCGCTTTCACAAGGCCTGCCGGTAGTAGCACATGATTTCATGGTTTCCAGGTATGTGTTAAAAGAATATGGTTTCTACAACGATCTTACGAAAGAAGGAAATCTTCGAAACACATTATCAGAAATAATTAAATCTCCTCTCAATGCCGATCAACGATTCCAGCGACATCAATTTGTATATGAACATTATAGTTGGGAGAAAGTGAAGACAGACTATTTAAAATTATTTACGTAGTGACGGGACGCCAGCAATGCGCTCTTTCGACTAGGAGAGTGCGATAATTTTTCTGCTGGTGCATGTGGCTACAACTACCTACAAATATTATTTCCGACCCTTCACATCAATCGCCACCACAGCAGCCATGGCTGCATATACAAGAATTGCCACTTTATCCGTTTCGATAAATCCGTTAAAAAATCCGTGTATATAAAACGTTACCAACGCCAGCACGTTCATTCGAAGGATGCTGTGCCATAATTGGTGCGGCGTATTTTCTTCTGCATTCCAACCCGTATAAAAAACCATGAGCGCAGTAATTACAAAAAGTAAAAATCCAGACCAACCTGTTTCGCTCAGGCGATTCAGGTATTCGGAATGCGCATGTCCCCGCGTGCCTTCGTACGTGCTGATCCGCGTCATATCGCCACGCTGTTGATAGGCGCCGTAATAAAACTGATACGTACCCGGACCAAAACCTGTCCAGGGCCTGTCTTCAGCCATGCGTAGGGCGCTCTTCCACCGGTTGATCCGCTCTGCGTTGGACACATCCGATTCTATATTGGTAACGGATTGCACATGTTGTGAAAGGTCTTCTTTATTACTCACCGCTTTCGACTGAAGAAAGGTTTCGTTCAAAAAATCTCCCCATAAAAAAACAGTGAAACTGAATACGATGGTTAACACCAAAAAACCAAACAGTTTTTTTCTCACTTGCATAAACAAAAAGCAAACTCCTGCCAGGAGCAAACTCAGCCAGGCAGCACGAGAGTAGGAGAAGAACAAGGCTGTAGAAATTAAACCCGTCAAAAGCCAATAGAACCCCCGATATTTTTTTTCACCTTTTACCGAAACAAAGATCAGAAAAGGAATCAAAAACGCCAGCACAGCACCATAGATCGTATGATCGTTATAAAACGGCCGACAGATCAGCGGTGAAGCACCTACTGTAAAATTGGCCTGCGCATGCAGGTATAAAGTATACACGACCGGTATGATTAATCCTGCGAGGTAGCAGGTATAAATTTTAAAGATCATCCGCGGCTCTGAAAACAAATGCGCCATCAGGAAATAATAGATCAACACGTAACTTCCGCTGACCAATGTTCGCTTGAAAGATACTTCCGGCGCTACGCTCAGGAAAGAACATACTACGTCCCACAGCAGGAGCAACAAAAGCAAGATTGACACAGGATGTGCAAGGATCTTTTTCCGAACCGGCGCTATAAAAATAAAATACACTACGGTAAAAAATGCCAGCAAGATCATCATCACTTCAGAAGGAACCGAAAGGACACTACCACCCGTTACCGACATAGGAACTGAAAGAGGAACCAGAAAAGCCAGCAGCAGTACAAAATTTTTATGTTTATACAACAGCATGCTGATCAGCAAGCAGAACAAAGCCAGTTCGGGCAGCTGAAGAATGTTTTTATTGAAAACAATCGACAGGGAGACAAAAACCGCCAGTAAAAATATCCAGAACACATACAGGTTATTTTTCAAAAGCGCTTTCATACTTATGCAGCCTCCGATATCCGGTGGCGACCGGTTTCTTCTTTTACATACAACAGGAAGATGCAGGCCAGTAGCGCTACCCCAAAAGCGATAGCAGCATTTTTAATATAGGAAGGCGAAATTTTTTTATAAGAAGGAGTAGCACGGCTTACCACGTACACCGAAGGAAGGGGGCGGTCCAGAAGCGCCACTGCTTTTTCATATTTTCCATACGATTCGTTGGTGAGCTTCTGCGCATAAAAATATTGGTTCAGCAGCTGGGCGGCCACAAGACCTACAGACGGATCAGATATAACGGTAAACTGCCCTTCTCTGTCTTGCTTCAATAAAAACTCTTTGGAGAAATTTATTTTGCTATTGATCAGCACCAGCAAACTGTCAGACATCCTGGATTGCCGGTCGTACTCGGCTTTCAGTGTTTGAACGGCAGGCGCCAGATTTTTTTTATAGATCTTTTCACGAATTTTTTCTACCTCTATCAGCACATCATTTACCATATCGGCAGATATCTCCGGGTGTTTGGTTTTAGCAGAAATTACGATCGACATATAGCGTGTACGCTCAAACGTAAGATCGCGGCGCACGTTTTCCTGTAAGGCTTCTTTCCAATCAATCTGTTGAGTATCCAATTGGTAATAAGAAGCCAGGTGAAATCTTTTTGCGATTGAATCGATCAACTCGGTCGACTGCAGAATTTGCAGCAAACGGTCGGCTTCTATATCGTAACCAAAATTCGGATTATCAATAGTATGATCGATCGAATTGCCCGAGGTCGGAAACACGATCGCCGAGGATTGATACCGCGGCTTCACAAACGTGGTAAACCCCAGCGCCAGTGCCGCAGCTACGACCGGGACGATCAGAAGGATCATTTTATTTCTTTTTACAAAAGGAATAAAATAGAAAAACTCAGATTCATTTTTTTTCATTGGACCTCCGAAAACATATTACATGTTATAACAAACAAATCAAGATAGGAAGAAATTTTGTTTGAACCTAGATTTTCAGAGTTAGAAGATTTACTTGATTTTGATTTGCAGGATTTGGTGAGTTGAGGAAGAATTAAAAATAAAAAAGTTGTCGTTCAACTTACTCTTTAATTCTATTTTTTTGCGGGCGTCCTCGCCCACAAAAAACAACGGCTAAAGAATTTTGTACATCCTGTAAATCCTGGTTCAGAAAAAAGCAGCCGTATTTGATACGACTGCTTTCATTTTAAAAATTATTTAATCATTCTGATTAGCGACGATCAGAACCTTGCCAGTATTTTTCTCTCAGCATATCATCGTAATCGTCTGCATAGCCGCCTACTCTGTTGAACATTGCCGTAGCTTCTGCCTGGTCAAGTCCATCGAGCTCGCGAACGGTTTTCATATAGATCCAGTCACCGAAAGCGGTCATGCCTACGCCGTATAGTGTGTGGTTGATATCGAGCACTTCTCTGAAGAATGCTTCTCGGTTGCTCGCCGGGATTTGCACTACCGGAGCCATGATCTGAAGGTAGCCTGTAAAGCCGTTATCGGCCTGCCACACATCGATCCAGACACTTGCAGAACCTTTGGTAAGGCTCCACTGTCCTTCTTTTTCTCCTCTACATAAATTAGGGTCTACACCAAGGCTGCTAATTACATTGTCTACCATGGAGTAATATTGCTTAATGTCTGCCATATTGTTTTATTGGTTATGTTTATAAGTCTGAGTAAATTAATCTTATTATATTAAAAATACCAATTTTGGATGGAAGGAATTTTAGTTTTGCATTTAAATAGGATGCCGGATTCCGGATTCCAGATAATAACTCCACACCCGTGCTTGAACTCCATACCAATCCGGCATCTTCTCCCTTTTCTTCTTATTTATCAAAAGTTTTTATGAAAAGCTCGCGGCAAAATGTAATTTTACGGGAATTTGACAAACCGAAGCTGAGCTCCGGTATTAACACAACTTAATTTACCATGAAGGTTTTAAAATTCGGAGGTACCTCGGTAGGCTCCGTAGAAGCAATGCGAAATGTGGCGGAGATCCTGCTGCAAAACAAAAAAGAGAAAAACCAATTTGCAGTGGTTTTTTCCGCTATGTCGGGAATTACCAACCTGCTGATCGAAACGGGCAAAAAAGCTTCCGTAAGTGATATCTCTTACAAAGACACGCTGAAAACCATCGAGCAAAAACACATCACGACGGTAAAATCGCTCATCGACGTAAAAGTGCAAAGCCGTGTAGTGGCTTATATTAAAACGCTTACCAACGAATTGGAAGATCTTCTGCACGGCGTATACCTGCTAAAAGAACTTTCTCCACGTACTTCTGACCTGATCGTAAGTTTTGGTGAAAGATTTTCCACCTACATCATGGCAGAGTTCATCAACCAATCGGGCTTGGCCTGTGAAATGCTGGATGCACGCAAACTGGTACAGACCAACGATGAATTCGGTTATGCCAAAGTAAATTTCAAAGCTACTGACAAAAACATCAAAGATTATTTCAAAGATAAAAAGCTCGCACAAATAATCACCGGCTTTATTGCTTCTACCGAAAAAGGCGAGACTACTACCCTGGGCCGCGGTGGCTCCGACTACACCGCCTCGATCTTCGGCGCGGCGCTGGATGCAGACATCATCGAGATCTGGACTGATGTAGACGGAATGATGACAGCCGATCCAAGAAAAGTAAAACAAGCTTTCACGCTTCCGGCTATCTCTTATGTAGAAGCAATGGAGATCTCGCACTTCGGCGCCAAAGTGATCTATCCTCCTACGCTGCAACCTGCGTTCAATAAAAAAATTCCAATTGCAATCCGCAATACTTTCAACGCTTCTTTTCCAGGCACTATCATTAGCGAAAAAACCACCAATGATTCTTTCATGATCAAAGGTGTTTCTTCTATTGAAAATATTTCACTCCTCACACTTCAAGGCAGCGGCCTGCAAGGTGTATCGGGTGTATCGGCAAGATTATTCAGCTCGCTGGCAAAACAAAGAACAAACGTGATCCTTATCACACAGGCTTCTTCGGAATATTCTATTTGCTTCGCCATCGACGCCAAAGAAACAAAAAGAGCCAAAGAAGCGATCGAAGAAGAATTTGCTCCGGAGATGGCAGCCAAAAAGATCGACAAGGTAGTGGTGAAAGAAAATCTCTCCATCGTAGCGATCGTGGGCGACAATATGAAAAACACTCCGGGTATATCCGGCAAGCTGTTTGCCGCACTTGGCAAAAACAATATCAATGTGATCGCCATCGCACAAGGTTCTTCGGAACTCAACCTGTCTGTAGTGATCGAGCAGGTAAATATTTCCAAAGCGCTGAACGCACTGCACGAATCCTTCTTCCTGTCGGATGTGAAAACTATCAACTTATTCGTAGTAGGATTAGGATTGATCGGCAACACGCTGTTAAAACAAATTCAAAAACAATCGGCGCATCTTCAGAAAGACAAACTGATCAAAATAAATGTGGTGGGAATCACTAACAGCAAAAAAATGCTTTTCAGCGAAGGCGGCATTAGCCTGAGCAGCTGGAAAGAAAAGCTGGAAGAAAAAGGTGAAAAGGCAAACATGAAAGAATTCGTAAACCGCCTGCGCAAGATGAACCTGCAAAACTCTGTGTTTATCGACAATACTTCCAGCAAAGATGTAGTGGACTTTTATGAGGAGATCCTCGGTTCAAGAATTTCGGTAGTGACGCCAAACAAAGTTGCCAATTCCGGACCTTATAAAAACTACAAGAAGCTTCATAATCTTGCTTTCAACAACGGAATTAAATTCCTCTACGAAACCAACGTAGGCGCCGGGCTTCCAGTGATCAACACGCTGCAAGACCTGATCCTGAGTGGCGACAAAGTGTTGAAGATCGAGGGAGTATTATCCGGTACGCTTTCCTATATTTTCAATACTTACAAAGGCGATAAAAAATTCTCCGATGTGGTGAAAGAAGCCAAAGAAAAAGGCTATACCGAACCAGACCCACGCGATGATCTGAACGGAAAAGACGTGGCGCGCAAGATCCTGATCCTTTCCCGCGAAGCTGGCTACGAACTGGAATTCGACGATATTAAAGTAGAAAATATTTTACCGGAACCATGTGTGAAAGCGAAAACGGTAGAAGATTTCTTTGCACAACTGGAAAAGCACAACGATGTATTTGCCAAGCGCAGAGACGAAGCGGAGAAAAAAGGAAAAGTACTTCGCTTTATCGCGAAAATGGAAAATGGAAAAGCAGGCATCACACTGGAAGCAGTAGACACCAATCACCCATTCTATTCTCTTTCCGGCAGCGACAATATGATCTCTTACACTACCGAGCGTTACAAAGATCGTCCTGTAGTGATCAAAGGCCCGGGCGCCGGGGCAGAAGTGACCGCAGCTGGGGTGTTTGCAGATATTATCAGAATTAGTAACTATCTAAAAGGATAATGTCTCAGTACTGTTGCTGTTGCTCTTGCTGTCAGAATGTCGGACAGCAACAGCAACAGCAACAGTATGGAGAATTTCACAATAAATATATAATTTCACCCGCCAATGGAACTATCCGTCATCATTCCGATCTACAACGAAGAAGTGAACATCGACATGCTCTACCAGCGCTTGAAGACTGTGATCAGTGCCATTACTCCGGATCATGAATTTGTCTTTATTAACGACGGAAGCAAAGACAATTCTCTTCAACTGCTTTATAAACTTGCGCAACACGATCCTTCTGTTCGCTATATAAATTTCAGCCGCAATTTCGGCCACCAGATCGCTGTTACTGCAGGCCTCGACAAATGCCTCGGAAACGCCGTGGTGATCATAGACGCCGACCTGCAAGACCCGCCGGAACTGATCGCGGAGATGTATCAGAAAATGAAAGAAGGCTACGAAGTAGTATATGCCAAAAGAAGAAGCAGGCAGGGAGAAGGTTTTCTGAAAAAATTTACGGCCAAAATGTTTTACCGTACACTCGGTAGTCTTACCTCTATTTCAATCCCTGTAGACACAGGCGATTTCAGAATTGTAGACCGTAAGATCGTGGATGTGTTGAAGCAAATGCCTGAACAACAAAAATTCCTTCGCGGACAAATTTCCTGGATTGGTTTCAACCAAACCTATGTAGAATATGACCGTCAGGAAAGACACGGCGGCAAGACCGGATATACCTACAAAAAAATGATCCGCCTGGCGCTGGATGGAATTACTTCTTTTTCCAATGCCCCACTAAAATTTGCTACACTTTCCGGCTTCATCGTTTCCGGCATCGCTTTCCTGATCATGCTGTACGCACTGTACTCACGCTTTGTACTGAAAGATTACGTGCCGGGTTGGACATCTTTAATTTTGAGTGTAATGTTTATCGGTGGCATACAGCTGATCTCCATTGGTATTATTGGCGAATACATTAGCCGTATCAGTACGAATATTCGTAATCGTCCGCTTTATATCGTAAATGATACCAACTGTGAAAAAAACATGGATTGATCTTCTCTATGCTTCCTTGCTGTACACATTGGTCTTCATCGTGTACACGTTCCCGTTGATCCTGAAGTTTGATCAGGCCTTTATTGGTGAGCTCCACAGCGATGCTCCGCAATTTTTCTGGAACGCATGGCATTTTAAAAAATCGTTCTTTCATCCTTCCGAACTTTTTCACACACACGATCTTCTTTATCCGCAAGGGATTTCATTGCTGGTAAATTCTAACACTTATATTTACGGAATAGCAGCGCTGTTTTGCAAAAATCCTTATTTCTCTTTCAACCTCATAGTAGCGCTCAGCTTCGTCCTTTCCGGGCTTGGAGCGTATGTGCTGGCAAAAAAATACCTCGATAGTCGCGGACTTTGTTTGCTGGCTGGTTTTATTTTTGCTTTTTCTCCATACAAACTTGTTCGTCTTACCGAGCACTACAATCTCATTCTCACTTTCACGATCCCCTGGATCTTTCTTTGCTTTACGCAATTGATCTACCTGAGCGATCGTAAGATCACGCTGAGCAGTGATTTGAAAAAATACGGCGCGTTTTTTCTGCTCTTTGCATTTACAGTACTGCTCGATTATCTGGCCGTATTTCATGCCTTTTATCTTTGCACCGCTTATTTCATTGCGCTGATCCTGTTGTCCATTAAATTGCCAAACGCAAAAGCTACCTTCGGCATTGTAGTAATATTTTTTCTCACCTTACATTTTGTCATCCGTGGGCTGAGACTGCTGGGCGTGGACGACCGCGGTGCATTCTGGTGGGGCGGCGATCTTACTGCTTACTTTGTACCTTCTTATCAAAGTCTTTTTTTCTACAACGATGCCGTTCAGAATATCTATGCTTCCGGTTGGTTTTATTCCAAACCTTTCTGCATCGAGTCGGTAGTTTTCCTGGGATACTCTTTTATCATCGTTTCTGTTTTTGCATTCATTTATTACCTGCGAAATTTCAGAGAACTGTCCTTTGAGCTCAGGGCATTATTCATTACGCTGGTATTGCTGGCCATGATGAGCATTCCTTCTTTCCGGCTTTTTGGAAAACAATTGTTCAACATGCCTACCAGCATCATACATTTTATTCCGTTCTTCAACAACGTACGCATCGCCGGCAGGATCATTATGCTGGTTTCGCTGGTGTTGCCAATCTTAAGTTTTTATTATTTGGAGAAAAAGATCCGCTCGCTCCAGGTAGCACCTGTACAGGTATTAAACATTAGTACAGCGGTATTGGGATTATTTTTATTCTTCGAATATTATCCTTCGCGCTACCAATTCTCCGGTCGCGCCGATCTGCCTGAGTTTGTTTATAATTTAGAGAAAAAAGAAAACACCAGCATACTCAACATTCCCTTGGGTGTAAAAGATGGCAATAAAATGCTTGGCTATTTCGACAACAAAAATCTTTTCTTCCAAACAGCACATGGCTTGCCAATCACCGACGGCTATGCTTCGCGGATCCAGGAAAAAGTTTTTCTCTCTTGCGAAAAAGATCCCGGCATGAACCTTCTGTTTCAATACAGCCGCGATACTTCCACAATATTCGAGGATCAGATGTTTTATAAATTCTCCGATTATATAAAAAACTGTAAAGTAAATTATATCATCATCTCCCCTACACACCGCAATCAACGCCTGGAAACGATGATATACAATAAACTGATGATTGATCGGGAAAAGACCTGGGAAGATCGTGGGTATAGAATCATTAAGCTTAAATAACATTAAAGCGCTGCGGTTTTACTGATGCACGGCTCAAGGCCGTGGCACCAGTAATTAAAAAACGAATGTCAAGAGAATGAAAAAATATTCCATTATACTAGTCGCCTTGCTCCTGCTGGCAGACCTTATCTATTCATTTGTCCAGCACATACATATGCCACTGGATGGTGATATGTGCAGTATTATTTTATTCGAAAACGGCTACCGGACTATTCTCGACGATCCATTTGGTATGCGTGCATTTTTGCACAATGAAATTTACTCCGCACCCAACCGTTTCTTCGCACACTGGACCATGTCAGCCTGGTTTAAAACCGTTCCTTTTTTCTTCCAGCATTTTACTAATCCAATCGACAGCGTGTACCTGGCTTGCGGTGTTGCCAAAATAATTTTCCAAGTGGGGTTGATCTATATGCTTGCCTTGTATATTACAGGATGTAAAAAGATCTGGAGCAAAGAATGGCTACTTGCTGCATTGCTTGTCACGCCTCTGTTCCAAACTTCCGGCTACAACATTGTAATGGGCATCATCGACAAATCGGTGACGTATAGTTTCTTTTATGCGTTGCCTTTGGTTTTGCTGATAATTTATTTTTATCCTTTTTACAAAGAATATTTTTCTGGCAAACCCATAAATTTTTCTTTCCTGCAAATGCTTTTATGGAGCCTGCTCCCTGTATACCTGGCACTCAACGGGCCATTGGTGCCGGGTGTGGTGATCATTCTTAGTACGCTTTACCTGACACACCGCTGGTGGATTGCGTACCAGGAAGACCAGAGGTCTTCTTTTCTGAAACGAATTTTTTCTTCGATCCTGAAAATTCCTTTCACACATTTATTCTATTTTGTCCTGTTCGGCCTTGCTTGTCTTTACTCCTTATATATAGGAAAAAACAATATCGAAAATCAAGTCACTATGATTCCGCTTGTAGAGCGGTTTGCGCGCTTGCCAGTTGGGTTGTTCAACCTGTTTACCAAAAAACTTGGGCCCGTATTGTTGTTGGTTTTTATTATACTGAATATTTTTCTTCTTCGTAAAACCGAGCTGAATGCTCAAGGCAGAAAAATACTTGTACTGGCAAAATGGATCCTGATATTTTCTATCATTTACATCCTGCTTCTACCCTTTGGCGGCTACCGTCCCTACAGACCAAATATCATTCGCTGGGATACCTTCATGCCGGTGATGCTCGGAATGATCTTTATATATGGATTGTCGACTTATTATATTTTAACTAACCTCGAGCTTCGGCGTAAAATTTTCTATCAAACAAGCATTGCAATTTTTATGCTCATATTTACTATAGCCGACGAGCCAATGACGACCGCCAATGCTTGCGAAAAAGATGCGCTCCAAAAAATTGCCGCCTCCACACAACCCATCACAGTGCTGCACAACGATTGTTCCGTGCTCGACTGGCGGAAGATCAGCGATTACCGCAAATCCGAAACCAATGCTAAGCTGATAAAGATGTGGAAGATTACCGAGAAGGAGAAGCTTTATTATCAGGAGTAATTCTAAACTTTGGTAGTGTTGATTCAACGACGAGGTATTTTTTAGAGGAATTGTCATTCAAGCAGCGCTACCAAAGTTCCGTCACTTTTTTGAATCTCTTTATTCCTCCCTACGTATTAATTATTAAAATAAATGTATCTTTTAGCACACTAAAAATTTTGACGACACCCGGAGAAAAAACTATAAAAAGAGAAAGGCTTCCTTTCATAATAGAAAAGAAGCCTTCAAGATGTGGTGTCGAGTGGAATCGAACCACCGACACAAGGATTTTCAGTCCTTTGCTCTACCAACTGAGCTACGACACCATCCTCCCGTTTGGGATTGCAAAGATATGATTAATTTTTATTTTCAAAAAAATATTCTCTAATATTATAGAAAATTATTCTTATGGCTTATTTACCTCAGATATTATTCATAATCGCCTTTAGCATAGCAAATTATTTTATCTTCAAAAGCATAGGCCGTATCCGTAAAAATATTTTGCTGGGCAAAGACATAGACCGGAGCGACCGCAGGGCTGAGCGTTTCAAGAAAATGTTGCTCATTGCCTTTGGTCAGAAGAAGATGTTTAAGAAACCAATTCCTGCCCTTCTTCACTTATTTATATACCTGGGCTTTCTGATCGTCAACATCGAAATGCTGGAGATCGGTCTTGATGGGGTGTTCGGTACACACAGAATTTTTGCACCGTTCCTGGGTATGTTTTATCCTGTGCTGATCACTATTTTCGAATTCTTCGCAGTGGCAGTACTCGTTACCTGTTCTATTTTTCTGATCCGGAGAAACATCTTGCATGTCAAGCGTTTTAACGGAATCGAAATGACCCGTCCACCGAAAATAGATGCCAATATTATTCTTATCAGTGAGATCTTTTTGATGATTGCCTTCCTTACCATGAACGCTGCCGACGCAAGTTTACAAGCAAAGGGCGTACATCATTACTTCGCTACAGGCGATTTCTTTTTCAGCGGCTTGCTGAAAGGTGCGCTGGCAGGACTTCCGGAAGGCGCGCTGATCATGCTTGAGCGTGGCTGCTGGTGGTTTCATATTCTTGGAGTAATGGCTTTCGCCAACTATGTACTTTGGGATTCCAAACACCTGCATATCTTCCTGGCTTTTCCGAATACTTATTATAGTAAACTTGAACCTGCCGGAAAATTCACCAACATGCCTGAAGTAACGCACGAAGTAAAACTTATGCTCAACCTTCCGGTAGAAACTACAGAAAATGCCAATCCTGCAGCGCCTGGAAAATTCGGAGCCAAAGACGTGACAGACCTCACCTGGAAAAATATTCTTGAATCTTATACCTGCACCGAATGCGGCCGCTGTACGCAGCAATGTCCGGCAAACATCACAGGCAAAAAACTTTCTCCGCGTAAGATCATGATGGATACACGTGCGCGCGCAGAAGAACTGGGGATCGAACGAGAGAAAAATGGAAAAGATTTCGACGACGGAAAATCTCTTCTGGGTACTTATATCACTGATGAAGAAATCCTGGCCTGCACTACCTGCAATGCCTGCGTAGAAGCTTGCCCGGTAAACATCGATCCGGTAGACATTATCATGCAGCTGCGTCGTTATAAGATCATGGAAGAATCTCAAATGCCGCAAAGCTGGCAGATGATGACCTCAAACATTGAAAACAATTTCGCTCCATGGAAATTCTCCCCTGCCGACCGCTTCAACTGGGCGCAGAAGGTGGAATAAATTATAAATTATGAGTTATGAATGTTGAATTAATTCATAACTCATAATTCAACATTCATAATTATCAAACTATATGAACAACGTACCATTAATCTCCGAGCTGGCTGCCAAAGGCGAAACTCCTGACGTCCTTTTCTGGGTAGGCTGTGCCGGATCTTTTGACGAGCGTGCAAAATCCATCACTGTGGCTTTTGTAAAAATTTTAAATCACCTGAAAATAAACTACGCCGTACTCGGCCCGGAAGAAGCCTGCACCGGCGATCCCGCCAAGCGCGCAGGAAATGAATTCCTTTTCCAGATGCAAGCGATGTCGAACATCCAGGTATTGAATGCTTACAACGTAAAAAAGATCATCACTACTTGTCCGCACTGTTTTAATACGATCAAAAATGAATACCCCTCGCTGGGCGGCCAGTACGAAGTGATGCACCACGCTTCCTTTCTTCAACAGTTGATCAACGAAGGAAAATTGAAGATGAAAGAAGGCGGCGAATTCAAAGGTAAAAAGATCACTTACCACGACTCCTGCTATCTTGGCCGTGCCAACGGCATCTACGAAGCGCCGCGCCAGGTACTTGAATTGCTGGATGCAGAGCTGGTAGAAATGAAACGTTGTCGCACCACCGGACTTTGCTGCGGAGCGGGCGGAGCACAAATGTTTAAAGAACCTGAGAAAGGTAAAAAAGATATTAATATTGAACGCACGGAAGAAGCCCTGGGTACAGGCGCTGAGATCATCGCGTCCAACTGTCCTTTCTGCATGACCATGCTTTCCGATGGTGTAAAAAATAAGGAAAAAGAAGCGACAGTGAAAGTGTATGACATTGCTGAATTGATCGCGAAAAGTAACCTGGAATAATTATGAATTTATGGTCATGCGATAGGAACTATAAAACTCAGAAGTTGTTTACAAACTAAAATTTACCCAGGATTAAATCTTATACTCATGACTGATCTGTTTCCTTCCATGCCCGAAACCTCCCGCATCTGGATCTACCAGGCCAATCGGTTGATGACAGAAAATGAAGAGGCTGTTCTAAAAGAAAAAGCCGAGGGGTTTGTCAGATCCTGGGAAAGTCATGGCAGTCGCTTGAAAGCTGATTTTGTCATCCTTCATCATCTTTTTCTTATTTTTTCAGTAGATGAAAACCAACACGAAGCCAGCGGATGTTCCATTAACAAGTCTGTACATTTTGTGAAAGACGTACAGGAAGCACTAGGTCTTAATTTTTTTGACCGGACCCTGGTCAGTTATTTTGATTCAGAGGCAAGACTTCGACTTATGCCCATGGGCCAAATAAAAGAAGAGATCGCATCCGGGGATATGAATTTTAATACACTAACTTTCAATAATTTAGTAAATAATTTACAAGACTTAAGAGCAAATTGGATCGTTCCGGCCGGACAAAATTGGATGGCAAGATTCTTTTGATCGAATACTTTTGTACTATTTAAACTTTGATTTTTTAAAATTTTAGAGCTAAAATCTGTTTTTTTTACAAAAATAATTAACTTGCGTTGCTTAAGTTTCATAAGACTTTAATTAAATTTCAATCAAGATCTAATTTTTGCAACAATGAATAAATTAATTTACGCAAGTGTACTTGCGCTCGCATTTATGGTATTTAGCTGCGCGCCTAAGGCTACTAAATACATGAACAAAGGCAAGCAGGATTTTGAAGAAGCTGAATACCAATTCGCTATCGAAAATTTTCAAACCGCACTAAGTAAAGGCGGGCCTTCCAATGATTGCAATTATTATATCGCTGAATCTTATAGAAGATCCAACAGGATTCACGAGTCCGAACAATACTATAAGAAAGCTATTGACGGCGGTACTACTGAAGAGGATGCTTATTTTTACCATGCCATGGCTATGAAGTCCAATGGAAACTACGAAGGGGCAACCAACCAATTCAAAAACTATATCAACATAGGCACTAATTTTGACCTCATTAACAAAGCAAAAGCCGAACTTGCCAACCTGAAGGTCATCAACGACATTATCTCCAAAAAATCTTATTATAAAGTTTACAACATCGATAAGCTGAATACCGAAGATGCTGAGTATTCTCCTTATTACTACAACGATAAACTGTACTTCACCTCTTCCAGAGGCGCAGATAAAATGCACGCTGCTACCAATACTGGTTTCACCGATCTTTACGAATACATTTTCGATGGTACTGACAAATTCTCCGGACAGGCAAAAAGACTACCAGAGGAGATCAATACTGCAGATGCGCACGAAGCTTCTTGCGTATTTACTGACAACGGTAAAACAATAATCTTCTCCCGTGGTAACAACGGAAGTAAAAAAGGAGCAAAAGACGTACAGATCTATACCTCTAAAATAGGCGCCGACGGCAAATGGACCGAAGCTGTGCCTATCGAAGCAATCAACGATGTAAACGCATGGAACTCTTGCCCAGCACTTTCTAAAGATGGCAAAACGCTTTACTTTTCTTCCAACAGAGAAAATGGTTCCGGTGGCGCAGATATTTACAAATCCGAATTACAGCCAGATGGCAACTGGGGTACTCCCGTAAACTTAGGCGCTCCAATCAATACCAAAGGAAGTGAATGGTTCCCTTATGTTTCTCCGGAAGGCGTATTCTACTTCTCTTCTGACGGACACCCTACACTAGGTGCTATGGACCTTTTCCGTGTGAAAACCGGTGCAGATGGAAAAGCAGTAGTAGAAAACCTTGGTACTCCTACCAATACCAGCTACGACGATTTCGCAATCTTCTACAAAGATTCTACCATAGGATTCTTCACTTCCAACAGACCTGGCGGAAAAGGTGATGATGATATCTACGAATTCCTTGACGAGTCTAAGATCAAATTTGCTCACTACATTCTTGACCTGACTTCTGTTTACAAAAGCGATAGCAGCGAAACAGTCTTGGATAATACCACTGTGAAGATCGTAAACGAAAAAGGCGATACACTTGAAACAATCGCTACCGATGCAGCTGGTAAATACAAAAAAGAACTGGACCCAGGTACTTACAAACTAGTAGCTTCTAAAAACGGCTTCCTTACAGATGTAAAAGATGTGACACTTTCTAAAGTTTCCAACGATCAACTGAAAGCCGGTGACAACGATATCGTAACAGCCGTAAAAGTAGAGCTTCGCAAAAAAGAAATTACTGTAGGACCTGGCGAATTCCTTGTCCGCAATATTTATTACGACTACGACAAAGCTGATATCCGCCCGGATGCCGCGCTTGAATTGAACAAATTGGTAGAGTTCCTAAAACTTAACCCAGACATCAGGATAGAGTTAGGTTCACATACCGACGAAAGAGGTTCAGACAAATACAATATGGCACTTTCTCAAAGAAGAGCACAGTCTGCTGTAAACTATATCATTTCTAAAGGAATTGCTAAAAACAGAATTACAGCGAAAGGTTACGGAGAATCTAAATTGAAGATCAAAAATGCTCAAACAGAAGAAGAGCATCAAACCAACCGTAGAACTACTTTCAGAATCACAGGCATTGATGAAAAGAAAATGAAAGTAAACAACCCTGACGAAGAGAAATAAAAGATTTAACCCATAAAAAAGGTCCTCCGGTTTTGCCAGAGGACCTTTTTTATTTATTGTGAGTTGAAGTGGTGCCACAAATCCTTCTTCAGTATAATCATTCGTGTTATTCGTGGCACCACTATCCACTATATATGGAGGTTTGCCTTCAATATAGTACCTTTGTAAAAAAGATCGTTTCCAATAACGAATAACCTAATAACAGATAATTTCCACAATGGACGAACGCTATAATCAGCGCGGGGTTTCCGCTTCGAAAGAAGACGTACACAACGCGATCAAAAATATCGACAAAGGAATTTTCCCAAATGCTTTCTGCAAAGTGATCCCCGATATCTTGGGAGGTGATCCTGAGTATTGCAACATCATGCACGCCGACGGCGCGGGCACTAAATCTTCGCTGGCTTATCTCTACTGGAAAGAAACCGGCGACCTCTCCGTATGGAAAGGCATCGCACAAGACGCTATCGTTATGAATACCGACGACCTGCTTTGCATCGGCGCTACCGATAAGATCCTTCTTTCTTCTACGATCGGAAGGAATAAAAATTTAGTGCCTGGTGAAGTGATTTCCGCCATCATCAACGGCACGGAAGAAGTACTTGAAATGCTGCGCAGCTTTGGGGTAAACATCTACAGCACCGGAGGGGAAACTGCCGACGTAGGAGACCTGGTGCGCACCATCATTGTAGACAGCACCGTTACCTGCCGCATGAAGCGCAGTGAAATTATTACCAATGAAAAAATAACAGCCGGACAAGTGATCGTGGGCTTTGCATCTTATGGACAAGCAAGCTATGAAAGCGAATACAACGGCGGCATGGGCAGCAACGGCCTTACTTCTGCGCGACACGATGTGTTTTCAAAATTACTTTCTGAAAAATATCCTGAAAGTTTTGACCCTTCCGTACCGAAAGAACTGGTTTATTCCGGCAGTAAAAAACTGACCGACTCTTATGGCAACTTACCTGTAAACGTAGGCAAACTTGTGCTCTCTCCTACGCGTACCTATGCGCCAGTGGTGAAAGCAATCTTACAACAATATTCAGAAGTAATCGGTGGCATCATCCACTGCAGTGGCGGCGCGCAAACGAAGATCCTTCATTTTATCAATAACCTTCATATCATCAAAGACAATCTTTTTGATGTGCCTCCATTGTTCCGCCTCATCCAGGAAGAAAGCGGCACCGATTGGAAAGAGATGTACAAAGTATTCAACATGGGCCACCGCCTGGAAGTCTATATTGACGAGCAATACGCAAACGATCTGATCGCCATTGGAAAGTCATTCAACATCGATACCAGGATCATCGGAAGAGTAGAAAAATACGAAGGAAAGAAAGTAACGATCACACACCAGGGTAATACCTATCAATATTAATCTTATGAAATTTTCAGCCATCATCTTCGACATGGACGGCGTGCTTGTCGACAATAATGATTTTCACTACCGTTCTTTTGAAGTGTTTTGTAAAAAATATAAACTCACGCTTACACCGGAGATTTATAATACTTTCATTACAGGACGTACCAACGAAATGATCTTAAAATATTTTTTCGGAGAAAATATTACGCCTTCAGAAGTAGAACAACTGACGTACGAAAAAGAAGCGCTTTACCGGGAGCTCTACAAGCCATATATAAAGCCAGCTCCAGGACTAGCGAATTTTTTAGAAACATCTTTTGAGAAAGGGATCAAATTCGCCGTAGCCAGCAACGGCCCGATTGAAAACATCGATTTTGTACTCGACGAAACAAACATCCGCAGCTACTTCAGCGTGATCGTAAATGCAAGCATGGTAAAACAAGGTAAACCTGCCCCCGATATTTACCTGAAAGCTGCAGAAATGCTGGGCAAAGACACCAAAGACTGTGTTGTATTTGAAGATTCTCCTACAGGTATCCGCGCTGCATTGGCTGCACATATAAAAGTAATCGGCCTTACCACCACACACGCACCGCATGAATTGATCGGGACGGAATTTGTGGTAAAGGATTTTTCGGATGATAGATTGAATGAAATTGTCTAGCCTCTTTATTTGTCATTCAGAAGGAACCTTGTGCAGATCCAGTAGTAAGTTATTAAGCAAAATATTTTCTGCATTTCTATTAATTTTCGTTTTAAAAATTAACACCTGGAATTTCTACGCACAAGGTTCCTCCTGAATGACAACTCTTTTTTGAGTTGAAAATCCCGATCAAACAAACTTCCATTCCTTAAACATCGCTGCCTGCCCTCTATAATGACCTTCACTGTCGGTGATGTTCCATAAAATAGTATTATGAATGTGAAATCTTTTTCCGGATTTAGAAATACGAATTCCATTGTAATCATCCACATACCCTTTCTCCTGCGCACGCGCTAAGAGTCTCTCACGATCGGATTGGGCCATGGGCTCCGCGGAAAGTCGGGAAGGAAGAATGGTAAATTCTTCCCAAGTCATTTCCCAAAGTTCTTGTGCTTTTTGGTTCGCAAAATTAAAAACAGGATCGGATTCTGTGCCGTGCGAAACTACTACAAAAGGGGCTTCATATATTGCTTTCGCTAATTCTTCCCTTTTTAAATCTCCCAATACTAAAGGAGTTCCGGTGAGTTTGAAAAAACTTTCTGCCAAGGCAGTAATGTGCTGGATAATTTTGTCTGATAAAATCACCATTGTAAGGATGGATGTTTAGAAACTTTTGTCATTCAGGATGAACCTTGTTCTGACTTAATAAGCTCTCGCAAACAATACCCTCCCCTTCGAAGGCTTGCCACTATAGATGCACTCACCTGCCTCTTCTTTGAAGTCAAGCGGAATGCAGCGGATCGTAGCCTTGGTTTCTTCTTTTATTTTTTCTTCCGTTTCGGAAGTACCGTCCCAATGTGCCAGTACGAAGCCTGCCTTGGTATCAAGCAGTTTTTTGAATTCATCAAAGGAATCTGCCTTCGTAGTATTTTCCGTTCTGAAGTCAAGCGCTTTTTTGAAAATTGTATCCTGGATTTCTTGCAGGAGCGCTACAATTTTTTCTACAATATTATCGGTGCCTACTGTCTCTTTTGTTTTGGTATCGCGGCGTGCCAGTTCTACCGTGCCGTTCTCCAGGTCGCGCTGGCCAATAGCGATGCGCAAAGGCACGCCTTTCAATTCGTATTCGGCAAATTTAAATCCTGGAGAATATTTATCGTTATGATCAAACTTCACAGAAATACCTTTTGCTTCAAGCGCTTTTTTCACCGGCAGTATTTTCGCTTCGATCGCGCTAAGTTGTTCTTCACCTTTGTAGATCGGCACGATCACTACCTGTATTGGAGCAAGCATTGGAGGCAGCACCAGTCCTTCGTCGTCGGAATGTGCCATAATGAGCGCGCCCATAAGACGTGTGCTCACACCCCAAGAGGTACCCCATACATATTCTAGTTTGTTGGATTTATCGGCAAATTTTACATCAAACGCTTTCGCGAAATTTTGTCCGAGGAAGTGAGAAGTTCCGGCCTGTAACGCTTTGCCGTCTTGCATCAGCGCTTCAATGCAGTAAGTATCTACTGCCCCTGCAAAACGTTCGTTCGCACTTTTGCGTCCTTTTACCACTGGGATCGCCATAAATTTTTCGGCGAAGTCTGCGTATACATCCAGCATTGTTTCGGTTTCATGCACCGCTTCTTCCATCGTGGCATGCGCGGTATGTCCTTCCTGCCACAAAAATTCTGCGGTGCGGAGAAACAAACGTGTACGCATTTCCCAACGCACCACATTCGCCCATTGATTGATCAGCAAAGGCAAGTCGCGGTGCGACTGGATCCAGTTCTTGTAAGTATTCCAAATGATGGTCTCCGAAGTAGGGCGGACGATCAGTTCTTCTTCTAATTTGGCTTCCGGGTCTACGATCACGCCTTTGCCTTCAGGATCGGCTTTAAGGCGGTAGTGAGTTACTACGGCACATTCTTTAGCAAAACCTTCTACGTGACTGGCTTCTTTGCTTAGATAAGATTTTGGAATAAAGAGCGGGAAGTAAGCATTGCTATGACCAGTTTCTTTAAACTTCTTATCCAGGATCGATTGCATTTTTTCCCAGATCGCATAGCCATAAGGTTTGATCACCATGCAACCACGTACGTCTGAATTCTCTGCCAGATCAGCCTTTTTTACCAGTTCATTGTACCACTCCGAATAATTTTCACTTCTTTTTGGAAGACCTTTGCTCATGATGAATCGTCAAATTATATTGTTTAAGCTACTATTCTGATTTCTTTTTGAAGTTGTGTGCTCCAATGGGCTTCACCACCTCTCAAAATGCGTATATATACTAAAGTTGGTATATCTTTTGTATCTTTGATAACAAGAGTCTGCAAAGATAATTGAACTGACAAAATAGTACAGGGAAAAGGGAAATATTTCCCCCCGGTTTAAACTTATACCTGTGCAAATTTGTCTTTATAATAATAGAAGTATAAAAGGCGTTAAATAAATAGATTATGAAAAACTTAGCCAATATCTCGATCTTAATAGGGTTTACGGCCTTTGTTTTCGGATGTGCGCAAAGTAACCTTCCACAGTCTTCTGACGAAACGGACGATATGTACTTTTCTTCCAAAGACAAGGCGAAGGTTGTAGCCGAAAAAGAAGCTGCTGAAAAAGCCCGACTGGAGAAGGAAGCCGCGCAGCGTGCCAACAACTATTCCAGCTCTACTACTTCCGAAACCTACGATTATTCGAATGATCCATCTTATTATTCCTCTTCTTCTTCGGGTGGAGGAAATACCTATGTTAACAATTACTACGACAATGGCTTAGGTTATAACCGTTATTCTGGTGCCAACTACAATTATGGTAACTATTATTCCGGCTATGGAGGCGGATATGGCTCTGGTTATGGATACGGTGGATCTTCCGTCAATGTCAATTTTGGATATTCTACTGGTTTTGGGTGGAATAATTACTACGGTTATAACTCTTTCTATAATCCTTACTCCTACGGTTGGGGGTGGACTTACAGTCCTTACTTCGGTTGGGGTTATTCTTCCTATTATACTCCTGTAGCATTTGGTTATTACAACTACGGCTATCCATATTATGGATACGGCAGCTACTACGGATACGGCGCTAATCCTTACTATGGAGGTTATGGCGGCGGTTACTACAGTGGTTATTACGGAGAACCTTATGGCTCTAAAACCTACGCCAGCTATGGCCCGCGCAACGGCCATGCCAACACTGCAGGTACCATGAGCTCCAACGGACTGAACGGAACTACCGGTATGCCAAGCGGAAGTCAGTATACAAACCGCTCTGGCAACCGCACAGGTACGCCAAACCCAAGCTATAGCAGTCAAAGCAATCCTTCTAACCCTAACCAGGGGACTAACTATGCCAGTCCGAGAAATAGAGTAGATTATAATAATAATTCAACTCAGCAAAATAATTCGCAGCCACAGTCGAATCCCAATTACAACAATAACAACAACAATACGCAAAGCAACGACCCAGCTCCAACAAGGCTTCGTAGCAGCAATCCTACTTACTCCAGTCCTTCCAACAGTGGAAGCTACGGTGGAGGCGGAAATAATCGTAGCGGTGGTTCTTACAGCGGCAGTGGCGGAAGCTATGGTGGAGGTGGTAATTACGGCGGTGGAGGTTCCTATGGTGGCGGACGCAGCGGCGGCGGTTCATACGGTGGTGGAGGTGGTGGATCTTACGGCGGCGGTGGCGGCGGCGGAAGACCAAGAGTACGCTAATTAAAAAAATATTTCCTATAAAATTTACAGACTTCTCCTTTCAAGGTGTTCATCCATCGTGTCGGAGAAGTCTGTAATTAAATACTAATAAACTACGACTACATTAACCGATTATACAATGAAAAAAATATTTTTTAGTGCATCACTGCTCTTATGTTTAGTTACCCAATCTTCTTTTGCACAATATGAAACTTATCCTGCCATTTTCGGGAGACAAACTATGTACGGAGGAACTGCCCGCTATACTGCTATTAGTGGCGCCGCTACCGCACTGGGTGCAGATCTGGGAGCTGCTTCTGTAAACCCTGCAGGCCTGGGAATGTATCGAAAATCAGAATTTTCTTTCAGCCCTATTTTCGGCTTCTCTGGTTCTAATACTAGTTTCCTCAACGAAGATATGCGCGATAAAAAAGGCTCGTTTAGCATCGGCAACCTGGGCATCGCGATCTGCGGGGCGAAGAGCGATCTTGATAAAAGCGATTGGCGCGGAGGTACTTTCAGCTTTGGTGTTACCAGAACCAATAGTTTTCACAATCGAATTAGTTTCAGTGGTACAGATCCTAACAGCAGCATCACCGATAATTTCGTAGAGCAGGCTAACGGTACTCCTGAAAATACACTTCTTTCAGAAAATCCAAACGACCCCAACGGCTCCGGTATCGTAGACCTGGCAGGACTTGCGTATTGGTCATACCTGATCAACTCTGTAGCACCGGGCACAAACTCAACCCAGTATACCAACTATAAAACTACTGAGATCTTCAAGAAAGACGCTACCTATACAACCAAAGGTGCGCAATACCAATGGAATATTGCTTACGGAGCCAATTACAAAGACAAACTTTACCTGGGTGGCGTGTTGGGTATCAATACCATTAACTTCAGAGAAGATCTGACCTATACCGAAACCGTAGACGACAGCTATACTGCAAATGGTACCGATATGTTTAATAACATGACCTTTGATGACTACAACAGAATAAAAGGAACTGGTGTAAACCTGAAACTTGGATACATTTATAAAGTAGTAGACGCCTGGCGAATTGGTACTACCATCACTACTCCTACCTACTATTGGATGAATCAGCAATACAATTCTGATGTGACGGCAGTCTATCCTCCATACCTGGTAGCCGATGACTCTATCACTCCTCTTGGTACACAATCTCAGAGTACGAATACAGGGTATTTCAAATTCAACTATACCACTCCTTTAAAACTCGCGATCGGAACTTCAGTCTTCTTGGGTAAAATGGGATTCATCAGCGGAGATATTGAATACGTACCTTATCAGCTATCTGATCTCTCCGGTAGAAACAGTTCCGACGACAAATATTTAAGACCTTATAATAAGATCATCACCAACACGTACAAAAACATAGTGAACTTTAGACTAGGCGCCGAGTTGAGATTCAACATCGTGAGCGTGCGTTTAGGATCGGCTTATCTTCCTAATCCATATAACTACAGCGACCACGTAAATCGCGATATGGCACAGTTTAGCGGAGGTCTGGGAATCCGTTTGCAGGATGTTTATTTTGACCTTGGAGTTGTAAATACTCGTTACGCTTCTTCTTACCAACCGTATACACTTTCGAATACTTATGATCAGTATACAGGACAGAAGATCGTGCCTCCAACAGCAGTATCTAAAAATTCTCTTACCAACGTAGTACTTACGATGGGATTCTATTTTGAATAAATATCTCAAAATTAAATTTTCTTAAAATAGAAAAAGCCTCGATTGGAATCGAGGCTTTTTATTGGTAGTAGAGACCCGGAAGGGATAATTGTAAATTATCCATTTCTTAATTTGTAAAAATGAGTTTAAAAAGTTAGCTGAGAAATAGGAAGCCCGTTAGGGCAAGTACTATAATTGTTTAACCACTTATATGACTCACGTTTTGATGAACGTGACATCGATTTGAAGATATTTTTTAAAAAATATGTTTTATAAAATTATTATCAAATGATCCTCAATAGTTTAATAGTAGAAAAGCTATTAATATTTTTTAAAATATTTGATAAAACAATAGTAAATTGGCATCTGAAAAAATTCAGATTTTAAACTCTAAATGATTGGAGGATAAAAAACATTCCTTTTTAGTGAAACATTTTAACTTTTACGCGTCATCTATTCAATAAGGCACAATGCTTAGCGACTCAGAAATAGCCAAAGAATGCCTTAAGTCTAAACGCTCTGCCCAAAAAGAGCTGTATGACCGATATATTAAAAAAATGAATGCGGTATGTCGCCGCTATCTCTCTGATAAAGACGAAATAAAAGACATACTGCAGGAAGGATTTATAAAAGTATTTCAAAACATTGACAAATACAGAGGAGATGGTCCTCTGGAGGCATGGGTACGTAAGATCATCGTGAATACGGTGCTTTCGCATATGCGCAAAACCAAATCGGATATTTTTGTAAGAGAGAAATCCGATATAGAAGAAGAAAACATACAGATTGCCGACAAAGATTCGGACAGTGATTCTATTTTTAATGCAGATTTCAGCAAAGAAGATCTAACCGCTGCAATCGACAGTCTGCCCGATCATTATAAAATAATTTTTAATCTTTATTGTATTGAAAATTATTCGCACAAAGAGATTGCGGAGATGCTCTCCATGAAAGAGGAAGGGTCCCGAACAAGATTAAACAGGGCACGTAAAATACTGCAAGAGTATTTGCGCGCCTTACATAAAACACGTTTGTCAACGTAAGGACTTGTGAGAATGGATAACAAGGTCAATAAATTAGATCAACTATTCCGGGAGAAGCTCCAGCACCACGAGCTTGCTCCAGAGGAAGACTATTGGCCTTACCTTGAGCAAGAACTTTCCAAACCTTCCTTTTATAAATTTGGATGGAAACATATTAATATCTACAATACTTCTCTTGCCGTATTATTGCTTTTGATCCCTCTGTTTTATTTTCTTTCAAAACCTGAAGAGAAAAAGCAAACTCCTCCCACACCTACTGTCGACAGCATATCTACAGGGGCGCCAGAGAAAATAATCTCACCCTCCTCTTCCTTTTCTTCACCTACTGAAGTAAAAAAGAAAACGCAGAAAAAAATAACGGTAGAAAAAACATTTGCCGAACAGGAAATCATAGTTCAGGACAGCACCCCTGCAGAAATACCCGTAGAAAAAATTATTGCTCCGGAGCCCGCGCCAATACAGGTGGAGGAAAAGCCTAAGCCAAGGCAGAAAAAAATAATTTATGTAGTGCAGCAGGATACGATCGTAGAAAAAGACACCGTTAAAGTAAGAAGAAAACGTAAGAATTGACCATGAAATATTTTGGGTTAGCCCTACTGTTTTTTTTATTTTTTTCTACCGCCTCTTTTGCCCAGGAAATTGTGGGCGATACGATCGAAGGAACTTCTACCGACACGAGCATCGTATATATTATCAAAAAGCCCCCCGTAAAAATCAAAGAAAAGGTGGAGATAGAGCGGCAGAAACAAAAACAATTCTACTACTGCTCGATGGGTTTTGGAGGCTTTACTTTTACCGACCACTACAAATCCAGGAACGGAAATGCAGCCTACGCAAAACTCCTCAACGACCGCACCAGGCCTATGATCAGCTTTAGCGGTTATGCTCAGCTTTACTTCATGCCTAAGAAAACAATTTGGGGAGCATGGATTGATGCTAAAAGAATGAGTGAACAGTTTGTTTACAGAAGCAATACAACAGGAGAAATTATTTTACCCAACTCCTATACCTACGGCGGCGGCGGATTGCTTGTAGGGAAATGGTTTAATAAAGAAAAAAAAATATCCTTTCAAACCATGGGCTCCTTCGCGCTGGAACATCTATTCGGTGTAAGCGGATATTCCTTCAATCCTGCAAGCGATTCCTTGACAACATTTATTGCTCAGTCTGTAGCATACAAAAAATATCATGTTGTGTTTACGATGCAGTTTAAAGTGCTCTATCAACGCAAAAATTCTTTTATTGAAATCGTTCCTTATTTCAACTTCACACCTTTTAGTACAACTAAAAAAACAGATATTATTGCCGTGAGAAGAAATATTTTCGGCATCAACGTTGGATTTACCAACAAGCTTTTCTAGGTGGTTTTTTCTTTATCTAAATTTCCAACACAGTCCCAAGCCCGCGCCCAAAGCGAGGTTGTGCGTAGCAAGTCTTTTTGTACTGTATATATAATACGCGTTCCGGTATATATACCCGGCATAAAATGCTGAAAAGGATTTGTCTTCAACATCCGACAAACTGTAATTGGCCCGGAGTTGCAGCTGGAGGAAAAAATTCTTATAAATTTTTTTTCTCCAACCCATCGATCCTACCAGGTCGAAAATAAATCTTTTATACGCACCCGCAGCCTCCAGGTAATCGTACCCATATGTTGTATCTCCTGCCACGCCAATCGTATGTGTATGATAGGTAGGGATCGTACCGTCTTCTGACAAAAGAATATCCATCTGCGCTCCTCCGGCAACAAAGATCACATTTTTCGGCTTCGATAAGAGATCGGCGCGAAGCAAAATAGGTATTTGCATATACAATACTTTTCTTGCCCCATTAAGCTTTGCCTTCGGATACGAAGGATCTGTATACATTTCATACTTTTCTTCCTGCCGGGCCACCAACGCACCATAATCTATGCCGAACCTATTGGAAAAATTTTGAGAAAAAGTGATTCCATAGGTAGGCGCATAGCTAGGAATATTTTTAATAACCTTGGGATGATTATTGTCTTCTTTATTAATGATCGAGGTACGTTGTTCAAGGCCAAAGAGTGTCATGTAACAATTACTTTTCTGAGCAATTGTATTGCCGCATAATAAAAGAAGAAAAAAGATGAATAAAGATTTTTTCAAGCGTATGATCAATAAAGATTGAATAGTGCGAATACGAAAAATTTTCCCAACATACATCCGTCCACCCAACTCATATAAAATTTTTCTTCCCGGTCTATCGACAGGAAATTTACAACGAAAATCAAATATACAAAAGAAAGTATGGCCTCTGTTTTCATCGCAAGCTCTAAAGGTCTACTATACAACAAGAGCGTTCTAACCAGCATCAACAGCAGCGAGATAAATACTGTAAACCGTACGCCTAAATATCTTGGAATGGTCTTTACTCCTTGTGCTGCATCTTTGCGCAGATCTTTAATATCGAAAAGAATAGAAAGAGAAAACAAAAAAAGAAACTCGCTGACAATCCAGTAAAGAAATTGATCTACTGCCAAGCCATTCATACTGCAAGGAATGTAAACGGTCACCAAAGTCCAGACTACGGCTACTAAAATAGTTTTGAAGAAAGGAATATTACGCGGAGAAAGATCGTGATCTTCCCAGCGAAATGGGATCGAGTAGGTAACCGCTAGTATGGCGGCCAGTAGCAGTACAAGATAAATTTTTGATGCAAGCAACAAAAACAAAACACCTGCTCCAATGACAGAAAAGAAATAAACCGATAGAAAAGTTTTAGGATGCCCGAGTACCCAAAGAATTTTATCAGGCTGATTGGCGTTATTTTTTCTTAGTAAGACCAAGGCGCCTTTTATATTGTAGGCAACAATGGTAGCAAAAAAAACAAAAGCGAGATAATAACAGGTCTGGAGATCTTGCAGCTTAAAAATAAAAGTTGTTTCTGCTGTCAACGCGACAGCACAGGCGGCGAGAAAAATATGGGAATGAAGCAAAGTTCTCATACCTCAAAACAAATACCGGTATTCGGTATCCTTGCGCAAAGTTAAAACATATCCCTTCCTGAAAAAGAAAAACCCCGTCTTTAAGGGACAGGGTTTTTATCTATTCAATTCATTGTAATTAGTTTTTCAATGCTTCTGCTCCACCAACGATCTCGAGGATCTCTTTGGTGATCGCTGCCTGACGGGTACGGTTGTATACCAGTTTCAGTTCTTTCAGCAATTCTTTAGCGTTGTCAGTCGCTTTGTCCATCGCAGTCATACGTGCGCCATGCTCAGAAGCATTAGAGTCGAGCACTGCTTTGTAGAACTGGATCTTCAGGGATTTCGGAATTAGCTCCGTCACGATCTCTTCTTGCGAAGGTTCGTAAATGTAGATCGTATTCAGCTGTGATGTTTTTACTTCTTTCTTTTTCTTGAAAGAAACTTCTTTCACCGGAGGTAGAAACTGCGTACTTCTTACGATTTGTGTGGCAACGTTTTTAAATTCATTGTACACTGTATATACGCGGTCGAATTTTTTGTTTACAAATCCGTCCATCACGTATTCTGCTGCTTTTCTTACGGTATCAAAGCTAAGGTTAGTAAACAGGGTTGTATAATCGCCGTTTACCTTGTATCCGCGCTTAGCGAAGAATTCATATCCTTTTTTACCGATGCAAAGAATTTCTACATTACCTTTTGCATTTTGCTCGCTGTAGCGTGTGTTTAGCAATGTCAACGCACCTTTGATCGCATTGGTATTGAAGGCTCCGGCAAGTCCCCTGTCGGAAGTGATCAATACGATCAATACGCTTTTCACTTCTCTTTCTTCTGCGTATGGATTTTCAGAAGATGCATCCAGAGAAGCGGACACATTGTTTAGAATTTCTGTAAGCTTTTCAGAATAAGGTCTGATCTTGGTAATATTATCCTGTGCTCTGCGCAACTTTGCCGCGGCCACCATTTTCATGGCTTTCGTGATCTGCTGCGTAGAGTTTACCGATATAATCCTTGCTCTTACCTCTTTTAAACTTGCCATTTTTTTTAATTATGAATGTTGAGTTATGAGTTATGAATTATGAACTCAACATTCATAACTCATAACTCATAATTTATAATTACTTCACGAATCTTTTTGCTACATCAGCTGCTACTGCTTTCAATTTTGCAGTGATGCTGTCATCGATTTTACCTGCACGAAGATCATCCAATACAGATCTGTTTTGCGTTTTCATGATCGTAAGGAATTCTTTTTCAAAATTTCTCACCTCATTTACCGGAACGTTGTCGATCAGACCATTGGTAGAAACGTAGATCATTGCTACCTGCTCTTCTACAGTTACCGGAGAGAACTGAGGTTGTTTCAGGATCTCAAGGTTTCTCTTACCTCTTTCGATCGTAAGTTTAGTAGAAGCATCCAGGTCAGAACCGAATTTTGCAAACGCTTCCAGTTCGCGGAATTGCGCTTGATCCAGTTTCAAGGTACCAGCTACTTTTTTCATTGACTTGATCTGTGCGTTACCACCTACACGGGATACAGAGATACCCACGTTGATCGCAGGACGGATACCGGCGTTGAACAAGTTTGTTTCAAGGAAGATCTGACCGTCGGTGATAGAGATCACGTTGGTAGGAATATAAGCAGAAACATCACCTGCTTGTGTTTCAATGATTGGAAGTGCAGTCAATGATCCGCCGCCTTTTACTTTACCTTTCAAAGAAACAGGAAGGTCGTTCATTTCAGAAGCGATCTTGTCTGACTTGTTGATCTTTGCAGCTCTTTCAAGAAGACGGCTGTGTAGATAGAACACGTCACCAGGATATGCTTCACGTCCCGGAGGTCTTCTCAATAGAAGGGACACTTCGCGGTATGCTACGGCTTGTTTGGAAAGGTCATCGTATACTACTAGTGCAGGACGTCCGGTATCGCGGAAATATTCGCCTAGCGCAGCACCGGTGAAAGGTGCGAAGAATTGCATTGGAGCAGGGTCAGCAGCAGAAGCAGCTACTACTACAGTGTAGTCCATTGCTTTTCCTTTTTCAAGGGCCTGTACCACTTGCGCTACGGTAGAAGCCTTTTGTCCTACGGCAACGTAGATACAGAATACAGGCTCACCTTTTTCATAAAATTCTCTTTGGTTGATGATCGTATCGATCGCCACAGCAGTTTTACCTGTCTGGCGGTCGCCGATGATCAATTCTCTTTGCCCTCTTCCGATCGGGATCATCGCGTCGATCGCTTTGATACCTGTTTGAAGCGGCTCGGTTACCGGCTGTCTGAAGATTACTCCGGGAGCTTTTCTTTCGATTGGCATTTGGAATAATTCTCCGGTGATCGGGCCTTTACCATCGATTGGGTTACCCAAAGTATCCAGCACGCGGCCGATCACGCCTTCTCCAGCGTTTACGAACGCGATTTGTTTGGTTCTTTTAACGGTATCACCTTCTTTGATTTCGCTGTAGTCGCCAAGCATTACGGCTCCTACATTGTCCTCTTCCAGATTTAATACCATTGCTTTTAAGCCGTTCTCAAACTCAATCAGCTCACCTGACTGAGCTTTTGTAAGTCCGTAAATACGGGCTACACCGTCACCCACTTGGAGTACGGTACCCACTTCTTCTAGTTCAGATTCTGTTCTGAAGTTTGATAACTGCTCTCTTAATATTGCAGAAACCTCGTCTGGTCTTACTTCTGACATATACTTAATATTTAGCTACGAATGAATTGTCTTTAAACTTATTTTTTAACCTTTGTAATTTGCTCTTTACCGATTCGTCGATCTGCTTGTCGCCAACCTTCAGGATGAATCCGCCGATAATATCTTTGTTCACTTTTTCTTTCAGCTCTACTTCTTTTCCGTAAGCCTGGGAAATAATGCCTTTGAATTGACTTCTAAGATCGTCTGTAATAGGGAAAGGAGTAGTTACTTCGCCGGAAAGAATTCCTTTCATCTCTCTATACTGAGCGCTGAATTCTTTTGCAATTGCGGGAAGTTCTCCTTCTCTGTTTTTACGGGAAATGATTTCGAATAAAGAAAAGGTAAGTGGATTTACTTTACCTTCAAACAGCCTTTTAAGGATGGCTAGTTTTTTATCATGGTTAATGATCGGGCTTCTCAGGGTAGATACAAGTGCATGATTTTCGCTGCATACTTGCGCAAACAAGCTCATGTCATGGACCACGTAATCCAATACGTTCTTCTCCTGCGCCAGCTGGAGAAGAGATTTGGCGTATCTCGAGGCGGCTCTTGATTCCTGCATACTTCTGTTGTTAGTTATGGTTATCAGTTATTCGTTATTGAAATCCAGTAACAAATAACTGGTAACTAAATTAATTTAACTTTGCTTCTTTGATATATTCGTTCACCAATGCTTTCTGAGAATCGTCTCCGGAAAGATTTTTCTTCAGCAATTTCTCAGCGATCTGGAGAGACAAATTGGCTGCAGTGTTTTTCACTTCAGCCAATGCTGCATTTTTCTCTGTTTCGATCAATGCTTTGGCGTTGTATACAATTCTATCGGCTTCTTCAGTAGCTTTTTCTTTTGCTTCTGCAATGATGTTGTTGGCAGTTACCTGCGCGTCTTTCATCATTTTTTCTCTTTCCAGTCTTGCTTCCTGAAGCATTTTCTCATTAGAGGCCTGAAGATTTTTCATTTCTTCTTTCGCTTTTTCAGCAGCGCTCAACGCATCTGCGATCACGTTTTCTCTTTCTTCCAAGGCTTTCACAATCGGCTTCCAGGCAAATTTGGCCAGGATAAACAGCACCGTAAAGAAGATCAGCGACTGCCAGAATAATAATCCTAAATCGGGAGTAACTAAATTCATGGGATCTTAAATGTTATTTGGTTTTGTTGCTATTGTTTAACTTTTTGAAAATCTCCAAGGTTTTTGAAACCTTGGAGATTTCGTTCTTACACTTCTATGTCTACGCCTAATGCGAAAGATGCAGAAGTTTTAGTGCAATTATTTTGCGTAGATAAGAAGACAAACTACCACGCCAAACAGAGCCACACCTTCGATGAAAGCTGCTGCGATAAGCATTGCAGTCTGGATTTTACCTGACTCTTGTGGTTGACGAGCGATAGATTCTACCGCGCTACCACCAATTTTACCGATACCGATACCTGCGCCTAATGCTGCGATACCTGCACCAATTCCTGCACCCGCAAGGGCTAGTCCGTTAAGACCTTCTTGAAGTAATTGTAACATGATCAATTTAATTTATATAGTTAAACAAAACTCTTTTTAATAACCACACCACTCTTAATGGCTGTGCTCGTGTTCGTGCTCATGGTGATGCTCTTCAATGGCAGAGCCAATGTACATTGCAGACAACAAGGTGAAGATGTATGCCTGAAGAATTGCTACAAACAATTCCATGAAAGTCATGAACAATCCAAAGGCAATACTCACCGGAGCCATACCAATACTATTGAAAATAAAGATCAGTCCGATGAAGCTTAAGATGATGATGTGTCCTGCTGTGATGTTTGCAAACAAACGGACCATCAGGGAGAAAGGCTTGGTGAAGATCCCTACGATCTCTATCGGAAGGATGATGATGCGCAGTGGAAGCGGTACTCCTGGAGTCCAGAGAATGTGTTTCCAATAATTTCCATTTCCGCTTACGTTGGTGATGATAAAAGTAGTTAAGGCAAGCATCATCGTTACTGCAATGTTTCCGGTCAGGTTAGCGCCGCCTGGGATAAGGCCCAGCAGGTTGTTGAACCAGATGAAGAAGAACACAGTAAGAAGGTATGGAAGATATTTTTTATATTTTTTCTCTCCTAATACAGGCTTCGCTACTTCATCGATTACGTATACTACGATCGGCTCGAAGAAAGACTGTATTCCTTTCGGAGCAGAAAGAGGATTTTTCTTGTAGCGTGACGCTATATAAAGGAAGATCACAACCAGTAGAATAAAGCTGATCAAAAGAGAAGCAACATTTTTAGTAATTGAAAGATCGTAGATGTGAACGTTTTCGTTTACGTGATGAATTTTATCGTGGTGGATTGTGTAGTCACCGTATTTGCCATCAAGTACAGTAGAGTATCCTGTCTCGTCTACAAATTTTGAAGAAGAAAAAATTTCCAATCCTTTCTCCGGATTGTAAATGATCACCGGAAGGGGGAAGAGTAAATGTGTATGGTGAATTCCATCCTCTGCTTCAATGGTAGCAAAATGCCACTCGTGCGAATCGCCGATGTGGTGCATGATCATTTCACCGGCATTGAATTGTTTGTCTTTGGAATCTTCCGGATCATTTTTCTCGATCATAGGATCGTCGTGAATGCTGTTCGCATTAGAAAAATGCACTACGGATAGTAATAGTACAAGAAGGGAGAGGGTATATTTTTTAACTATTTGCATCGCCTTTTTTCAAATCGGCCCGCAAGTTATGTATAAGAAAATAAATTTCAAACCAAGTATATAACAAATACATTACAATAAAATTACTTACCAGCGTAACAAGCTGATTTTTAATAATAATAACCATAAAAATCATAAACCCCAGCGCCAGGAAGAACCGGATGGTCATAGAGGCAAAATAGAAAATATGAAATTGCTTAGCCGGACGTGTCAGGCCCATTTGATTTATTCTGATGGCTATAAGAAAAGTGCAAAAAAAGAAGAACTGGATCTTCCATATAAATGGGTGAATCAACGCAATAGACGGGACTTTCTGCAATAGGAAAATTAGCAGGCTGGTGACGAAAAATAGGATAATCAGCTTACGAAAATTCATGGGTCGGCGAACTAATTGGAAGAGTGTTTTAGAGTATTCAATTTCCGAATGCACCTCGTTTTATACAAGATCAGCTTTGCTTGCCGGTGACTTGACGGATAAAAATAAACAGGCTGCCGCCAATTGCAGAAAGGGTAAGCACGATCAGGAAGACCGGAACCTTTAGCCCGAAATAGCCATCCAGCTTTACTCCGCCCCAGGCAGCCAGGCCGATGGTAACCATCATCTGGATACCAAATCCTGAGTAGCGCAGGTAATCGTTAAGCGGTTTTTGCTTCTCTGTAGACTTTTCCTTCTCCAATGGTAATTTCTTTTATAGTAGCACCCATTTTGCAAGTTCCATTGAAAACAGCGCCCGTCTCAATCATAATCTTGCCCGCTACGATATCTCCATCGATCACTGCGGTGGATTTCAGGATCAATAGATCTGCTATTTCCAACAGACCTTTCACTTTGCCTGCGATCTCAGCGTTTTGGGTGAGAATATTTCCTTCTACATAAGAAGAATCGCCCATAGCTACTTTTGCCTTGCAGCGTATATTTCCTACCAGTTTACCTTCAATACGAAGATTTCCGGCAGTTTCAAGATTTCCGTCCAGGGCAGCACTTTTGGCAATAAAGGTGCTGGTATTGCCTAGCTGTTCCAATTCCTTTTTGGAGGCTCCACTTTTAAACATATCTATTGTGGTTTAAAATTGATTATCTATTCAACTATAAATTCCAAAAAACAAATCCCAAAGAGATCTTATTTGATTTGAAATTTGGCTTTTGAAATTTAAAACAATGTTTTTTCTTTCTCTCCTTTTCTTCCCGTACAGCAAGATGCTATATTTTTATGTAAGAACCAAGAAAAATACAAATTGGCCTACTTATCCCAGGAAACGTATTGCCTGGGATTCAACAATTTACCATTGTAGGACATGGTAAACAATACTTTTTGCGCTCCGGCCGATGCTATTATTCCTCCTTTTTCTACCCAATCGCCCTGCTTTACAGACGGTGATTTCAGACGGTCATAAATGGTGACCAAACCGGTTTTATATTGCAAAACCAAACGAGAAGTGCTATCGGCATTTCGACTGTTGATAAGCACAATTCCATCATCCAACGAACGCACTGGTTTCTTAGTATCTGCTTCTATCATCAATCCCGTAATCTTTGCTCCTTGTTTCACATCCGTGAGTTTGCCAGAAACAGGTGTAAAAAAATACAACACTTCAAACCCATCTTTGGATCTATAGGATGGATCGGTTGTTTCCTTTTCAAATTTTTTGCGAAACTCTTCTTCTTCCGCGCTTACTTTTTCTTCAGTATTTTTTTCCGGCTTTGGATTCAGCGTATCTTTCGTTCTGGGCTGGCCACCGTCGAGCATGGTTTTAAAGCTGCGGATGTAAAGATCTTTGATCCCTAATTCGTATTCCATCGAATCGGTTTTGGCTGCCAGTATTGCCAACTCTCTTGTCTCTTCAGAACCACTGCTTCCCAGTAAGTACGCGCCTAAAAAATTGATTCCCGTCACCAGTGCATAAAACAGCAACACTAGTATAGTCAGGATCACCAGCAGTTTTGCGAAGTTGAACGATAGAGTCCAACGGTCCGCAAAATTTTCTTCGTTGCGGACAATTAACTGGTATTTATTCGTTAATCTCTCGGTCAGAGTTTTTCTCTGCATCTATGTGTGTTATTTTTTATAATATTGCATTTTACTTAAATTGTTAAATAAAACAAAGCTGAATTTGAAAATCGGGTTGCGATATGTAGTATACGGAGGACTGATCGCCGGATTGGTTCTTGTACTCAACGCTTGCTCGCAAGAAAAAAATACTGCACTCAGCAAAGGCTGGCACAATCTCAACGCCCGCGACAATGCATACTTCCTGGCCCGCGAGCGACTCAAAGAACTGCAAACAGAGATTGACAACAAAACTCAAAGCAACTACAACAAAGTACTGTTTCCTCTCACCGTCATTGATACCAATCAAACAAAAACGTACAAAGACAAGCTCAACGACATTGTAAAAAAAGCTTCCCGCGCAGTAACATGGCATAAGAACAGTATGTATGTAGATGATAGCTACATCCTTGTAGGAAAAGCGCGTGTGCTGCAAGGCGATTGGAAGCTGGCGGCAGAAACATTTCGCTTTGTGAACGGCGAAGGCGAGACCAACGAGCGCCAGGAAAGCCTTACACAGCTGATGCGATTGCTCATGCTCAAAAAAGATTTCCGTAGCGCCAGTTATGTGATGGATTATCTCAACAAACAAACCATTGTCACGAAAAAAAACAACCGCGATTTTTCACTCACTAAAGCTCAATACTTTCGCTACCAGGAAAACTATAGAGCAATGCCTCCTGAGATCGAAAAAGCGATCCCGCTTGTAAGAGGTAAAAAAGAGAAAAGAGCAAGATTGTATTTTATTTTAGGCCAGATCTATCAATTGCTGGGGCAAGATTCAATCGCGTACATCAATTATCACAAAGCGATCAAAAATAATCCTCCTTACGAATTATCGTTCTACTCTAAGCTTTACCTCGCACAAGTAACCTCGCTTAGCAATGCTTCCGATAAAAAGAAGACCGAACGTTATTTCAAAAAATTATTGAGGGATAAAAAAAACCTGGAGTACAAAGACAAGATCTATTATGAAATGGCTTTGTTTGAATACAAACAGGAAAATTACCAAGGTGCTATTACTTACCTGGAAAAATCTGTAGCCGCCAACAAAACAAACAAGTACCAGAAAGGAGCATCTTATCTAAAGCTAGGCGAGATCTACTACGGCGACATTAAAAACTATGAGATGTCGAAGCTTTATTACGATAGCACCGTAGCTGTTTGGGATCCTTCCGATCCGCAATACAGGGAAATTTCCGAGCGTCAAAAAGTGTTAGATGAATTTGTGAAAAATCTTTTGGTAGTGCGTCGCGAAGACAGTTTGCAAAGGCTTGCCAAGATGGACACTGCGAGACTGAGCAAATTCATCGACAAAGTAATTGCCAAAGAAGAAGCCGACAGAGTATCAAATGAAAAAGCTGCGGCCGCTGCCAAAAAACGCGCTGCTGATCAACAAACTAGCAACTTACAGATCATCGACAACACCTCGAATCCTTCCGATCCTTCGAGCTGGTATTTCTACAATGCTACTGCTATCTCACGAGGCAAAACTGATTTTACTGTAAAATGGGGCGATCGAAAAAACGTAGACAATTGGCGGCGAGCCGTGCGGGAAGAACCGGTCAACAACAACGACAACAGTAATAATGCTATTGCCGTGGATACTGCAGCCATTGCAAAAGCTAAAGCAGATTCAGCTGCGAAAGCACAAGTGCCAAAGGTTGATAAAAGCAGGTATTACCAGGACATTCCTTTCACCGCCGCCCAGCTAGAGGCTTCCGATAAAAAGATACAAGAGGCATTGTATAACCTTGGAAGAATTTACAATCTGAAACTACACGAGCCGGAAGAAGCGATCAAAACATTTGAAAATCTTCTTAAACGTTATCCGAACTACGAAAACACTGCCGAGATCTTATATTTCCTTCACCTCATCAATAAAGACCTGGGACACGACGAAAGAGCGGAGTATTATAAAAAACGATTGATCTCAGAATATCCGAAATCTATTTACGCTAAAATGCTCCTCAACCCGAATTACCTGAAAGAAAGTAAAGAGGAAAACAAATACGTAAATTCCTTATACAAGCAAGCATTCTCTATGTATGAGCGGGAAGATTACATCGCCGCAGACTCCATGCTGGTAAACATCATGCGCGACCACTCCGACAATGACATCATGGATAAAATGAAATTGTTGCGCATCATTATTACCGGTCGTACTAAAAACGTACTTGTATATAAAACCCAATTGCAGGAGTTCATCAGCGATAAGGAAAATGAATCAAGCGCCCTGCTGCCTAAGGCCAAGGAACTACTTTCCACAGCCGATCAATACATGGCTTCCGTTTCTCAGAAAGGTGGCGAAATAAAAGCAACGGATGTTCGCTACAGTACCAACACCAGTAAGTCACACTTCTTTGTAGCAGTTTTTGAAAGTAAGAAAACAAAGAAAGAACTTATACAAAAACAATTCAATACGTATAATAAAGCAAATTATCCGGACGCAAATCTTAGTACAGAACTATTGACACTTTCCGATTCAAGTTTTGCGATCGTGGTAAAAACATTTGAAGCAATGTATCCGAGTAAACAATACCGGGAAAAACTGCTTGCGCCGGGAGGCGCGGCCAAACCCTTCTTGCCGTTCATTCACGATTCTTTCTACATTACGGACGACAACTACAAGCTTTTCTACAAAGACAAAGGAGTGAATACCTATTTGGAATTCTTTAAGAACAACTACTAACGATGCGCCTGGTTTCCCATCCTGTGTTATGCAATTACTATGTCACGTACCGTTGCAACGCGACCTGTAGTTTTTGTGACATCTGGGAAAAACCTTCTCCTTATGTGACACTGGAAAATGCGGAAGAAAATTTCAAGGCGCTTCAGAAATTAGGCGTTAAAGTAATAGACTTCACCGGTGGAGAGCCTTTACTACATCAGCAGCTGGACCAACTTTTGGCGCTTGCCAAAAAATATAAGCTCATCACTACTGTCACTACCAACGCATTACTTTACCCTAAGTATGCAGAGAAACTCAAAGGCAAAATTGACATGCTTCATTTTTCGCTCGATTCACCTGTGCGCGAAGAGCATGATGCTTCAAGAGGTGTAAAAAGTTTTGACAACCTGATCCATTCTATTCAAGTTGCCAAACAGCTTGGCGAAAAACCTGATATTTTATTCACTGTATTCGAACATAACATTCATCAAATCCAACAAGTGTATGATGAGATCTCACAGCCGAATGATCTTGTGTTGATCTTGAATCCTGTGTTTGAATACAACGCAGTAACTACAGGAGAAAAGCTTTCTGAAAAAAGCCTTCAATCCTTAACGGCCTGGGGGAAAAAGAAAAATGTATACCTGAACGATGCGTTTGTAGAGCTTCGCAAAAACGGTGGTAACCATATTAACGATCCTGTCTGTCTCGCAGCCAGCACTACGATCGTAATTGCGCCCGACAACAAATTAGTCTTGCCTTGCTATCATTTAGGATTGAAAAATATTTCTATTCACAACGATCTTTACGAATTATATCATTCTGAAAAAGTACAGGAATACAAAGAGATGGAAGGCCGCTATCCGCAATGCGAAGGCTGTACGATCAATTGCTATATGCAGCCAAGTTTTGCTGTGAAGACGAATAAATATTTCTGGAAAGCTTTGCCAAGCACTCTGAAGTACAACTGGATCAAGAAAACCTGGCGGGGATTATTTTGAACCTTGATTCTCAGGATTAAAAGATGTACTTGATTTTAATTTAGAGGATTTTTTTCCATTATTATTCTGAGGAAACTCGTAAAAATTCCCAGGGACATTATATAATGTTAGTAGAACACAGGAAAAGAAACGGTCAAACGTTCGTGAATATTCTGTACAGTTTCCTCCTGAATGACAATATCTTTTTTAATTATGTCAACGTCCAATTTTGCCAATCCAGCAAATTAAAATCAAGTACATCTTTTAATCCTGAGAATCAAGGTTCAGAATTTACTCTTCACCAACAAACTCAAGATCTCCAATCCTTTCTCAAACCCACGTTCATTATTAGGAATCACAATGTCCGCTTCGTGGCGAAAGTGTTTAATATATTTTTGATAAGCGGGCTGCACGTGATTTTTTTGTGTGTACAGTACATGTTCCAGATCATACCCGCGCTCCTCCGCATCGCGCCTGATGCGGCGATTGAGCTTCAAGCCTTTTTTTGTATGGATAAAAACAGAAAAATCGAGCATCTTATAAATCTGTTCATAGTAAAAAATAAAAATCCCTTCCACTACAATTACCGGCGCAGGTCGAAAAGTAAGCAGCTTCGGCGTGAGTGCAGGATTGTTAAACGTGTATTCCAACTTTTGCACCGTTTCCCCCGCGATCAGTTTTTGCAAATCGCGGCGAAATGTTTCTTCGTCAATGGCAGTAGGCAAGTCAAAATTATTTACACCTTGTTCGTCGAGTTGCTGGTATTTTTTCTCTTTATAATATTCATCCTGCGAGATCACACAGAGTTGTTCGGCTGAAAAAATTTCTTTCAGCTTAGAAATAAAAAGTGTTTTGCCACTTCCACTTCCTCCGCAAATGCCGATGATATAAGGTTTTTTCATGAAAATTTATCAGGCCGGTTGCCCTTGCAAAAATTCCACCAATTGTTCTACTGCTCTTGCGCGATGGCTTAGTTTATTTTTTTCTTCCATTGTCATTTCCGCAAATGTTTTCTCATATCCATCCGGCTGGAAGATCGGGTCGTAGCCGAACCCTTTCTCTCCGCGCCCTAGTTTGAGGATCTGGCCTTTTACATTTCCTTCAAACTGGTGCACTTTACCATCAAGGATGAGTGTAATACAGGTGCGAAACAGTGCATCTCTGTTTTCTTTTCCCGTAAGTTTATGAAGCAATAAAATAATATTATCGGCCGGACTGCAATCCGGGCCTGCGTAGCGTGCGGAGTAGACACCAGGCTCGCCGTTTAGTGCAGCCACTTCCAACCCTGTATCGTCGGCAAAGCAGCTTACATTGTAGTTGTTCCAAACATGTTCAGCCTTCTGAAGAGAATTTCCTTCAATCGTGTCCTGTGTTTCTGCCAATTCTTCGTGGCAGCCGATATCCTGCAGGCTTACGACCTCATATTTTCCTTTGAGCAGCGCCTGGATCTCCTGGAGTTTTCCTTTATTGTTGGTAGCGAAACAGAGTTTCATGTTTTTTAAAATTAAGCAGTTCATTTATTTGCGATCCTTGCGGTGAATTGGCTATAGGTATTTCAAGGGCAAGGAACGCAAGGTTTTAACATCGTTTATAATCATTTAAACAATTGACATTTAAATAATTATATAGTAAAAAGTATAGACAGACTTTAACTTTTAACCTTAAACTTCAAACCTCATTGCTAATTAACCATTTTTCCTTACCTTTGCCAACTATTTACAGATGGACGGGTTCCATCGCTTAACAAAAACATATTATGTCAGTTAAAATCAGATTAGCAAAAAGAGGCCGTAAAAAACTACCTATCTTCGATATCGTAGTGGCCGACTCAAGATCTCCGCGTGACGGAAAATTTATTGAGAAACTGGGTTCTTACAACCCGCAAACACATCCAGCTACTATCGTGCTGAACGAAGAGAAAGCTTTTGATTGGATCATGAAAGGTGCTCAACCTACTGATACCACCAAAACTATTCTTTCCGACAAAGGTATCCTGCTGAAAAAACACCTTCAAATTGGTGTATTGAAAGGCGCGATCACTCAGGAAACAGCCGACAAAAAGCTGAACGATTGGAAAAACCAGAAACAAGCTGCTTCTGAGAAGAAGTTGACTGACCTGGCAAATGCCAAATCTGCTGCTAAGAAAACAAAACTTGCTGCTGAAGCACAAGTAAATCAGAAGAGAGCAGAAGCGATCAAAGTTAAGAAATCTGCTGCTACCTTTGTAGAGCCTACAGCACAGGAAACCCCTGCTGCCGAAGCTCCTGCTGAAGAAGCAAAAGCAGAATAATTTTCAAGGTCGCGCTATGAATTTTGACTCTTGTTTTAAACTGGGTAAAATCAACAAAGCGCACGGCCTGAAAGGGGATCTGAAAGTCACAATGGACGAAGAATTCCCGATCAACTTTTCAAAATTGGAATCAGTTTTTGTAAATCTTAACAATAAACTGATTCCTTTTTTTATTGAAAAAATTTCCGTGCAAGGTAAAAAAATGATCCTCTCTCTTGAAGATGTTCATGACCTGAAATCTGCCCAGACACTTTTTGAAAAAGATCTTTACCTCCCGCTCATACTCCTGCCTGAAGACGACGGAAGCGTATTCAAATACACCGATCTGATCGGGTATACGGTATCCGACAATACACTCGGGCTTCTTGGTAAAATCACCGACGTATATACTTTGCCCGGACAAGACGTGCTGGCCATGGATTATAAGAACAAAGAAATCCTCATTCCTGCCAGCGAAGAATTGATCACCAAACTTGAGCGAAAAAAGAAGATCGTACATATTGAAATTCCGGAAGGATTGCTGGAGATTTATTTGTAAAAAGTTTAAAGTTGAAGGTTAAAAATTGAAGGTTTTAACTACAAGTTTTTTCCTATTCAAATAAAAACTTTAAACTTTGTACTTCAAACTTTACCATTATGCGCATCGATATTATTACCTGTCTCCCAAAATTGCTTGATAGTTTCTTTGCTCATTCCATTTTAAAAAGAGCGATTGAAAAAAAATTGGTAGAAGTGCATGTTCACGATCTGCGCGAGTATTCCACACATAAGCAAAAACAAACCGACGACTATGCCTTTGGTGGCGGTGCAGGCATGGTGATGATGATCGAGCCAATTGATAATTGCATCAGTAAGCTGAAAGCCGAACGTACCTACGATGCTGTATTGTATATGACACCCGACGGAGAAAATTTTAGTCAGAAAACTGCCAATAAACTTTCTCTGCAAGAAAATATCATCATCCTCTGCGGGCATTACAAAGGTGTGGACGAGCGCGTACGCGAACATTTTATCACACAAGAGATCAGCATTGGTGATTATGTACTTTCCGGGGGAGAACTAGCGGCGGCAGTAGTATCAGATGCTATTATCCGTCTTATTCCCGGGGTACTTTCTGATGAAACTTCTGCGCTCACAGATTCCTTCCAGGATGATCTTCTTGCTCCGCCTGTATACACAAGGCCTGCAGAATACAAGGGATGGAAAGTGCCCGATATTCTGCTCTCTGGCCACGAAGCAGAGATCAATAAATGGAGGATGGAACAATCGCTCGAGCGTACTCGTAAAAGAAGACCAGGACTCTTAGAGTAATGAGGTGCGGAGCATGAGTAGGGAGAGAAAGGCTTTTTTATTTAAATTTATAGCTATGAAAAAAATTATCTTATTAAATGTGTTTTGCTTTTTAGTTGTTTTTGTTGCGAATGCACAGCAACAAAAAGTAACCTTGAAACTCATGAACGCCACTACGCTCCAGCCGATCGAAGGAGTTTCGCTGAAATCTTATTTAGATAAAAATATACACTTGCTTTCCGATCAATATGGACACATTACACTCCAGCTGATCGACAACGACACGCTTATTTTTTCCAAAGATTATTTTCATCCGCTTTATCTTTTTGTAAAACTAAAAAACTTTGACAGCACCCATGTCCTGGCGGTGAATATGCTGCCTTCTAAAGAAATTTATGAACCGCTAAAAGGAAATTTCTCTAGTCTGGCCGACTTCGATTATCATTTCGTACACGACCAATTAGGCGATGACAGTCATTTGAAAGTAAAAGGTTTTGAGCACGAAAGCGCAGCCCAGGTGCGCTACGATATGATGCACTCCAAAAAAAACCAGGGGATTATTCATATTACTCCAGTGCTTCACCATCAGAATAGCGGAACCAATCAATATAAACTGAAAGACGAATAATGGTTTAAGCTATTAAAAAACAATAAGTTGCACTCATTTTTACGTTAAACCTTCAACTTTTAACTTTTTATCCACTCGAATATTTAGAAAATTGAAATGAATCCTATATATTTGCAGTCCGATTTAGGAAAGTACTTAAAGTAATTATATATGAGCCAGTTGCTTAAAATAGTTGAAGCCGATTTCAGCGCTAAAAGAAAAGATGTTCCAGCTTTCACTTCCGGTGATACTATTAACGTACACGTTAAGATCAAAGAAGGAAACAAAGAAAGAATCCAGAACTTCCAGGGAGTAGTGATCCAGAGAAAAAACCCAAATACTAACGGCGAATCTTTTACTGTAAGAAAAATTTCTGGTGGTATAGCGGTAGAAAGAATTTTCCCTCTTTTGTCACCAAGCGTAGATAAGATCGAACTGGTAAGAAAAGGTTCTGTGAGAAGAGCTAGAATCTTCTATATCAGAGATAAGAAAGGTAAATCTTCAAGAATTAAAGAAAACAAAAGAACTGAAACTCCAGTGCAAGCTTAGTTCAGGCTTTAAACGACTATAAAAAAGAGGGCATATCTGTACGATATGCCCTCTTTTTTTGTTTCAAATAAGTACTGGATTTTACCAATAAAAATTTACCTTTATTAGGTAAAAGGTATTAACATAAAAGCCTTAGAAAGAATACGATGAGTTTAGGCAGGTTGAAAATAATACTATTTTTTGCGTTAATAACCCTTATGGGTGAAAATACCTATGCCCAAACCTCAATTTCCGGTGTAATTAACCAGTATGCACAAGTCACTGCGATTAACTCTTCCTGTAGTACCAATAATTTGACATTGGCTGCAACTACTGGCTTCAGTATTGGCGACAGGGTTTTATTGATCCAGATGAAAGGTGCTACTGTCGATGGCACCAACAGCTCTGCCAGCTTTGGTAATATTACTGCGATCGGTAATGCTGGGAATTATGAATTCAATGAAATTCTCGATATCCAAGGGCTGGTTGTTTATCTTAAATATACTCTTATCCATAGCTATAATCCTGTAGGCCTTCAGCTGGTAACAGTTCCACAATATTCCGATGTAACTATATCGGGCACCTTGAGCGCCACGCCCTGGAGCAATGGAACCGGAGGAGTACTGGTTTTTGAAGCCAGCGGTAATGTGGAGTTTAATGCGGATATCAACGTAGAAGGATTAGGCTTTAGAGGTGGTAATATAAATGCTGATAACAGCATAAACAGTTGTGGATATGGAACTTCCACTTCCGGCCTCGTTCCTCCCGGATACATTATTTATGCTGCCGCTCTTAATTCAAAAGGCATGGCAGAAAAGGGAGAAGGTATCTCAGAATATATTACGGCAAGTCAATATGGTAGAGCGAACCAAGCCAACTCCGGAGGAAGTGGCGTATCTAGCAATTCTGGAGCTGGTGGAGGTGCTAACTATGGAAAAGGTGGTTTGGGTGGCCGACAGTCCAGACCTACTAGTGGCGGTGGATGTGGTTCCACAGTAGGAGCCCAGGGAATGGGAGGAATAACATTGTCTTCTTACTTTTCTTCTAATAAAATATTTATGGGAGGAGGTGGAGGAGGCGGACAACAAAATAACTTTACCTCACCTGGTCCTTCTGGAAATTTACCAGGAAGTTCTCCGGGAAATCCAGGGGGTGGAATAGTCATTATCAAAGCACAAACTATTACGGGTAATTCACACGGAATTTATGCAGGGGGATTAAATTATAGATGCTTGATCCGTAGTACCCTGGTATCTTATAATCCTTTAAACAATTTAAAGAGAGCTATTGGAGATTCGGGCGGCGGCGGCGGCGCTGGCGGTACTATCTTATTGTCTACCAGTACGGGCTATACAAATAATTTAACCGTCGACGTATCTGGTGGGCGCGGAGATACTTCTTATACTTATACAAGTATTGATCTTGGTCCGGGCGGTGGTGGAGGTGGTGGTGTTGTTTGGGTAAACGACGCTTCTTTAAATGCTAATATCACAACTATGCTGAATGGTGGAGTATCCGGTATCTCATGGAATCCTGACTATCCTGCCGTTTGTCAATGCGCTTGGAATGCTACCAACGGTGACCCCGGAGCTGTACTTAATAATCTTGTATTACAAGAGAGCACCACTCCCTTCAGCAACACCTGCACCAGTGTTCCAATCACACTGCTTGATTTTTCAGGAAAAGAAAATAATGGAAAAATTTTACTCAACTGGTCTACGGCCATGGAATTGGACAATGACCGTTTTGTACTGGAAAAAAGTATAGATGGCAGTACTTACCAATACCTCACTACAATTGACGGAGGCGGCAACAGCTCTACGCTGCTTAGTTATTCTTACGTCGATTATTATCCTAACAATGGCGCCAACTACTACCGCCTCAAACAATATGATTTCAATGGCACTGAACATACAGATGGCCATGTGTACGTACAATTCTCAGGCTCTGGCGAAGTGATCGAAAAATTATATCCCAATCCTTTTGCCGACGAACTGATCCTCGAAGGCTCCGCTCCTTTTCGTAAAGAACAAACCATACTTAACTTCTACGATGTATTGGGTTCGGAAGTATCTTCTGTAATTTCGGCTTCTTACGGAGGACAGAAAATTACTCTTCAGACCAGCGGACTCTCTAAAGGTGTGTATATGTTAAAAATTACAAGCGGAAATAAAACAGAAACACGAAGAGTTATTAAAGAATAATAACTTTACTTTTTCAACCCCGACAAGCCCTGTAACCCGCCTGTATGAAGGGCTACAACAACAGTACCTTTTTTAAAAAAATCATTACGAACAAGCTCCATAATTCCGTACATCATTTTTCCTGTATACACAGGCTCCAACTCCAACCGGTGTTTAATTTTAAACCCTTCTATAAAATCCAGCAACGTTTGATCCCATTTGGCATAACCTCCGAAATGATATTGTTCTTCCAAATGCCAATTACTATTTCTTTCCTTCGAAAAAGACGACAATTGATCTTGTATTTCTTTATACAAAAAACTTCCTCCCTTTAACACTGGAAACCCAATCGCCTTTTTATCTTCCGGAAGTGAAGCAACAAGTCCCGCCATTGTAGTGCCTGTGCCGCAAGCGGTGCAGATGGTATCCCATTCTATATTTAGTTCAGAAATTATTTCCATACATCCTTGCACTCCTTCACGATTGCTTCCTCCTTCCGGGATGAGATAAAACCTTCCGAATTGTTTTTCCAGGTTTTCTAAAAAATATTTTTCTTCCTTCTCCCTGTAGTCTTCTCTTGATACAAAATATAATTCCATTCCACACTCGCGTGCATACGAAAGCGTATCGTTGAGTGTTTTTGCTTCTTCTCCGCGAATAATCCCGATCGCTCGAAAGCCTTCTTCTTTAGCGGCACATGCCAAGGCATGGATATGATTGGAATAAGCTCCTCCAAAACTTAGCAGCGTGTCATGCCCTTCTGTTTTTGCTCTCGAAAGATTATACTTCAATTTCCGCCATTTATTTCCAGAAACTACGGGATGGATAAGATCTTCTCTTTTTACAAAAAGCTTTAATCCCTTTTCTTCCAGCAAAGGATCATTTATTTCCTGAAGAGGTGATGGCAGATGAAGCGATAGCAAAACAGTGCGCAATTTTGGTTAACTTGCAGGCTCAAATATCCGAAAACTTTAGCAAAGCAGCGCTATTAGCTATCATGAACGAAGAAGAAGACATCGAAGAATTTTCAGAAGACCCCGAACTCTACGAACATTTCCGGATCGTAATAGATCCTAAACAATCGATGATCAGGATCGATAAATTTTTGATGGATCGCCTGCCAAATGCTAGTCGCAATAAACTCCAGAATGGTATCGAGGCGGAAGCAATCCTGGTAAACGGTAAACCTACCAAATCCAGTTACAAGATCCGCCCCGGCGACGTGATCACGGTTTCATTTCCAAAGCCGCCAAGAGACAATGAGATCCTTCCGGAAAATATTCCGCTTACTATTATTTACGAAGACGATGAATTGCTGGTGGTAAACAAACCTGCCGGCATGGTGGTACACCCTGCACACAGCAACTGGACAGGCACGTTGGTGAATGCGCTCGTTTATCATTTTCAAAATTTGCCCACGCACCGCAACGGAGAAATTCGTCCTGGTCTTGTACACCGTATCGATAAAGACACTTCGGGTCTGTTGGTAATTGCAAAAACCGATTATGCGATGACGCACCTGGCCAAACAATTTTTTGATCATAGCATCGAGCGTACCTACTACGCGCTGGTATGGGGCGAGCCGGACCCTGCCGAAGGAACGATCCACGAATTTATTGGTCGCAGTCACAAAGACAGAAAAGTAATGACCGTACATCCACCGGAAAGTGAATATGGCAAGGAAGCGATCACGCATTACAAAACGATCAAACCGATGCGCTATGTATCGCTTGTGCAATGCAATCTGGAGACTGGCCGTACACACCAGATCCGTGTACATATGAGGTATAAGGGGCATCCGCTTTTCAACGATGCAACTTATGGAGGCGATAAAATTATTAAGGGTACTACCTTCACCAAGTACAAACAATTTGTAGACAATTGTTTCAAGCTTATCCCGCGCCAGGCGCTGCATGCAAAGTCATTAGGCTTTATTCATCCACGCACGAAAAAATTTATACAATTTGATTCTGAACTGCCGGAAGATATGAAAAGTGCGGTGGAGAAGTGGGAGAAATATATTACTTCGGTAGACTAATTATTCTAAATAGGATGCCGGATACAAGATAGATCATTGACAATAATTATCAGGCATCCTATTTTAATTTAGTGCCCATGCCAAGAATTATCCTGCGATGCGCGGTCAATGCGTTCTTTTAATTCTTTTGAAACAGCCAATCCATATACCTTGCTATTCACTTTACTGATCATCTCTCCCATTTTCACGGTATGATTTTTATTGACCTGCGTAAAATAAAGATCTACATGGTCGAGAAAAAAATTTGCAAGTTCTTCCGTAAAGGCAATCACCTGCGGTGGTTGCTGCTGAAGCAAGTATCCTAGTTTAATCTTGCTCCAATTACTTTCAATCTGTTCCAGAAATGCTTCCGCGCGTTGATAAGCTTGCGCAGGGTTTTGCTCTTTTGTGTTCTTCTCTACAAGCTTTTGTTTGCCCAGAAGAATCTCGTCCATCAATGTTTGCAGTGAATCCATAAGCATTTTTATTTTCGAATAAATTCATCGGTCATATCTGGACAAACTCCGTCACAAAATTTTTTCACTTCTAAATAGTGAAAAGAAACAACTCCTGTACCTGTCGAATCCAGCACGGTAAACCATGTTGGTTTTTTTTCATTATTAAGATAATCGACCTTGATTTTTCGGAAGCGCGGGGTTTCGTTCCAGATCACGGAAGAGTCTCCATTGTTGAGCGCGATGGCGCATTCATCGGGGGTTAAGCCGCGGGGAAGCACGTAAGATTTCCAATAAATGCTTTTGCCAAATTTTTTGGGATGCTCGTAGATCGTAGCAGGCTCGTAAGGAGTGAGCGTTTCTCCGATGTTGAACAATATATCTCCAAGAAAATCTCCTTCACAGGAATAATTTTTGTATTCCGTGGTCCATTTTTTCTCAAATAAAAATCCTGTAAAGAATACTAAAGCCAGACAGGATGAAATGATCAGAGGCAGTAAAAATTTTTTCATACTATTTTAATTTTGTTGATTTGATAATTTATAAAAGTCAGGTAATCTATTTAAAAATTAGAAGATTACTATAAATCACATCCGCACATCCCCAAGGATTTATATCATCAAAATCAATTTTCTATTTCAACAGTTCCATTTTCCAATCCGTTCCGAGTTTGTTCCGGATTCTTTCGGGGAAGGCTGCGCGCACGATCATGGTGCTCACGAGTCCGGTTCCTACAGAAATGCCCAACTTTTCGGCAAACGTAAGATCAGAATGTTTGTCGATCGAATAAAACAAAAGAATGGAACCTACTGTGATGGCTACGCTGGAAAGCGCTTGCAGATAAGGCTTGGATCGATGAAACTTGCGGAAGCCGGTAATATCTTTCAGGTAAATATATCTTATCTCTGTAAGCCCCAAATTTATTTTCCCCGAAGCCACCTGCGCGATCAAGCCAATGAGGCTGTCCTGGATAGAAAACACTACACCGGATTTGATTTCTTTTTGTCCGATGTATCCATTATAAGAAAATTTAACCAGGTCGCCTTCGCGGATCAGGATTTCTTTTTGAGTGGTTTTATTGGTAAACAACAATCCGCGCTGCGCGAAGCAAGGCAATAAAGACAAGGCAAAGAGCAGGGAGAAAACTATTTTTTTCATTCGTAAGATAGAAATTATGAATTATGAGTTAATGAATTATGAATGAGCCCGACAAAGGTATCAGCTATTTAATTCATAACTCATAATTTATAACTTATAATTTATTAAAAGCTGAAAACTATGCCATTATGTCCCCCCAAATAGAATGGTTATTTATTTGATAAAGCATTTAGAAAAAATCCCTAACTTTACACGAGTGAACGGATATTTTCCATACAAAAGCCTTAAATAGAACAATTTAGAAATGTTAGATTTCATCACAAAAGCCCTCACTGCGGTACTTGGTAATAAGTCGCAACGGGATCTCAAGACGATCCTTCCTTATGTTGCGTTGATCAATGAAGAATATACTAAACTAGCCTCTCTTTCCGACGACCAGCTACGAGACAAGACACCGGAGCTGAAAGCCGCGATCCAAAAAGATCTTCAATCCATCGATGACGAATTGGCAGCATTGCACAAGCAAGTAGCCGACCGCCCTGATATGGATCTGAATGAAAAAGAAACGGTGTTTGGCAAGATCGATAAACTGGAAAAAGAACGCGATGCGCAACTTGAAGTTGTGCTGATGAAAATTTTACCAAAAGCATTTGCCGTTGTAAAAGAAACCGCAAGACGTTTCAAAGAAAATGGCAAACTCGTAGTGACCGCTACCATGCACGACAAGGCGTTGGCAGCTACGAAAAATAATATCGTGATCTCTGGCGAACAAGCTACCTGGAGCAACCAGTGGCTCGCTGCAGGCAACATGATCACCTGGGAAATGCTACACTACGATGTACAGCTCATTGGCGGGATCGTATTGCATCAAGGAAAAATTGCCGAGATGGCTACAGGGGAAGGTAAAACACTTGTGGCTACCCTTCCTACTTACCTCAATGCCCTTGCCGGGAAAGGCGTTCACATCGTAACGGTGAATGACTACCTCGCAAAACGTGACTCCGAATGGATGGGACCATTGTTCGAGTTCCACGGACTTACCATTGATTGCATCGACAAACACGAAGCAAACTCCAACGAAAGAAGAAACGCTTACCTCGCCGATATCACTTATGGCACCAACAACGAATTTGGTTTCGACTACCTGCGCGACAACATGGCGCGCGATACTGATGAGCTCGTGCAACGCAAACTGCACTACGCAATGGTCGATGAGGTTGACTCCGTATTGATCGACGACGCGCGTACACCCCTTATTATCTCCGGTCCTGTAGGCAAAACCGACGAACAGGAATTTTACGATCTGAAACCAAGAGTAGCGCGCCTGGTAGAAGCACAGCGCAAACTCACCAGCGATTATCTGGTTCAAGCTAAAAAACTGCTCGGGGAGAAAAATGAAAAAGAGGCCGGACTACCTTTGTTCAGAGCCTTCCGCGGTCTTCCGAAGAACAAGCCTTTGATCAAATACCTAAGTGAAACAGGGATTCGTGCCATCCTTCAAAAAACAGAAAATTATTATTTACAGGAAAACAGCAAATACATGCCGGAAGCCGACGCTCCATTGCTGTTTACCATCGATGAAAAAAATAACAGTGTAGACCTTACCGAAAAAGGAGTAGACTTCATTACCGGGGAAGGCGAAGACCCGCACTTGTTTGTATTGCCGGATATCGGCTTACATATTTCCGAAATTGAAAAAGACAAATCACTTTCCGAAGAAGATAAGCTGATGCGCAAAGAAGCGCTGATGCAGGATTATTCTTTGAAGTCGCAGCGTATCCATACCATCACTCAATTGCTGAAAGCATATACATTGTTTGAAAAAGATACTGAATACATTATCGTAGACAACAAAGTAAAAATCGTAGACGAGCAGACAGGCCGTGTAATGGAAGGCCGCCGTTATTCCGACGGATTACACCAGGCTCTGGAAGCGAAAGAAAATGTGAAGGTGGAAGAAGCTACACAAACTTACGCTACGATCACTCTTCAAAATTATTTCCGTATGTACCACAAGCTGGCAGGTATGACCGGTACAGCGGAAACGGAAGCAGGCGAATTCTGGGACATCTATAAACTCGATGTGGTGGTGATTCCTACCAACCGTGCTGCCGTGCGGAAAGACATGCAAGACAAGGTCTACAAAACTACTCGTGAAAAATACAATGCAGTAGTAGACGAGATCGTAGACCTTACTTCTAAAGGAAGACCCGTACTGGTTGGTACTACTTCGGTAGAAATTTCCGAATTGCTCAGCAGAATGCTGAAGCTGCGCAATATCAAGCACCAGGTATTGAACGCTAAACTTCACCAGAAGGAAGCCGACATTGTAGCCGAAGCAGGTAAGTCGGGCACTGTAACGATCGCTACCAACATGGCAGGTCGTGGTACGGATATTAAGCTTACGCCGGAATCCAAGACTGCAGGCGGCTTGGCGATCATTGGTACGGAAAGACACGAATCCAGACGCGTCGATAGACAGTTGCGCGGTCGTTCCGGTCGTCAGGGAGATCCGGGATCTTCACAATTTTTTGTCAGCCTTGAAGACAACCTGATGCGTCTTTTCGGTTCGGAAAGAATTGCCAAGCTCATGGATAGAATGGGGCTGGACGATGGAGAAGTAATTCAACATTCTATGATCACCAGCTCGATCGAAAGAGCGCAGAAAAAAGTAGAAGAAAACAACTTCGCCACCCGTAAGCGCTTGCTGGAGTACGACAACGTGATGAACTCACAACGCGAAGTAATTTACCGCAGAAGAAAAAATGCTCTGTTCGGCGAAAGACTTCCACTCGATATCCTCAACATTATTTACGATACTTGCGAAGACATCGCTACCAACACACAAGGTACAGGTGGCTATGAAAACTTCAAGCTCGCCGTGATCAGTACCTTCGGATTCAACAGCAGTATCGAGCAGGAGGAGTACAAAAAGAAAAATGCTTCTGATCTTGCGCAGAAATTGTATACAGAGGCAATTAATTTCTACGATAAGAAATCAAAAATTACTGCTGAGAATACACTTCCTGTCTTAAAAGATATTTTCAATACCCGTGGGGCTACCGTAGAAAGCGTAGTGATGCCACTTACAGATGGCAAACGCCAGATCAACGTAGCCGTAGACCTGAAAAAAGCGATCAACGAAAATTCATTGGAAGTAAAATATTCGATCGAACGCTATACCTCGCTGGCCTTTATGGACATGGGTTGGAAAGAACACCTTCGCGACATGGACGATCTAAAGCAATCCGTACACACAGCGGTATTCGAGCAGAAAGATCCATTGTTGGTATACAAATTCAAAGGTTTTGAGATCTTCAAGATATTTATCAGCAAGATCAACCAGGATATTATCACCTTTATATTCAAAGCCGACGTAGCAGGCCGTGAGCCAGCACCGGTTCAGGAAGCACCAGTGGAAAGAAGAAAAGAAAAGATCAATACCACTAAAGAGGAAGCTGCTTCTGTTCTCAGCAACAACCGTCCGCCGATGCAGCAGAATGCTATGCCGGAACAAGAAAAAGTAATGCCGATCAAATCACAAAAGATCGCCAACCGCAACGACCGCGTGACCGTGCAGTATATGGACGGTGTAGTAAAACGCGATGTGAAATTCAAGACTGTAGAAGACGATATTCAAAATAATAAATGTGTCATTATTGAGGAATAAAACCATGATCCGTTCTTTTTGTATTCTTATTATAATCGTATTGTCCTGCGCATCCTGTCATTCGCAGAAAGTTATCAGCGGAGGACAAACAAGAGAGTACAAAGAAGACTACTCTTCTCTGCGTCCGAAATATGATGTGGTAGAGGAAAAGAAAACAACGGTGACGGTGAACACAACTGACGTGGTTGTTCCTAAAAATGACATCAATAAATTTTTGGCAGAAAAACTGGATTCCGTTTATTCCTACAACTTAGGGATCACTTCTGCGGATGGATACAGAATTCTGGTATACGTAGGTGCCAGTAGTGAGGAAGCAAGGAATCAACGCAGTTATGCCTACCAGGTATTGCCGCTCGAACGTTCTTACACCGAATGGAAACAACCTAACTTCAAAGTGAAAGTAGGTGACTTTGTCGACAAGCTGGAAGCATACTACGCGTATTCCCGACTGGTGCAAGTATTTCCCAATGCCATCGTAGTACCCGACAAAGTAAATATTGTCAGAGAAAACAAATAAGCATGAGTCTTTCTGAAAAAATAAAAGAGATAGCCGCCCGTCATTCGGGTGATACTATTTCTTTTCGCCGTCATTTGCACAGCCATCCTGAGCTATCGTTTGAAGAATATAATACCGCTAAATTTGTAGCCGAAAAATTAAAATCATTTGGTGTAGAAACCACTGAAGGCGTAGCTGCCACAGGAGTGGTAGGATTGATCAAAGGAAAAAATCCGGGTAAAAAAATCATTGCCCTGCGCGCCGATATGGATGCACTGCCGATCATTGAGCAGAACGATGTTCCTTACAAATCTCAAAACCCAGGCGTGATGCATGCTTGCGGGCACGATGTGCATACCTCTTCTTTGCTTGGTACTGCAAGAATATTAAGCGAAGTAAAAGATCTGTTTGAAGGAACGGTAAAATTAATTTTTCAACCGGGAGAAGAAAAAATTCCGGGCGGCGCTTCGTTGATGATCAAAGACGGCGTTTTGCAAAACCCTGCTCCCGCCAATATTTTAGGGCAACACGTAGCCACAGCAATTCCTGCGGGCAAAGTAGGATTCAGACCCGGCATGTACATGGCCAGCGCGGATGAGATCTATGTGACTGTAAAAGGGAAAGGCGGCCATGCCGCAATGCCCGACAAAGCCGTGGATCCTATTCTCATCGCTTCTCATATCATTGTAGCCCTTCAGCAGATCGTAAGTCGTAACTGCGATCCGCGGTTGCCATGTGTGCTTTCGTTTGGAAAGATCACTGGCATGGGCGCTACCAATATTATTCCCGAGGAAGTAAAGATCGAAGGTACCTTCCGTACAATGGATGAAGCCTGGAGAAAAGAAGCCAAGATCAGAATGAAAAAAATGGCCGAAGCCATTGCAGAAGGCATGGGCGCTACCTGCGAGTTCACGATCCTTCAAGGCTATCCTTATCTTCAAAACGAGCCTGAACTTACACACCGCATGAAGAAAGCCGCACAGAATTTTCTCGGAGAAGAAAATGTGCTTGATCTGGACATCTGGATGGCGGCAGAAGATTTTGCTTTTTACACTCAACATATCGACGCCTGTTTCTACCGCCTCGGCATTCGCAACGAAGCCCGCGGCATTATTTCCGGCGTACATACGCCTACTTTTGATATCGATGAGACTGCATTGGAAACAGGATCGGGGTTGATGGCGTGGTTGGCGACTCAGGAATTGAATTCTTAACAAAACATTCTCAATACTGTTGCTGTTGCTCTTGCTGTCCTGCAGTGTGTCAGCAAGAGCAACAGCAACAGTATTGAGAGAAAATTTTTAGCCACTATGAATAAAAATAAACTCGAACGCATTTTTCTTGTCATAGGCGCCACCACTGCATGGTTCGCTGTAGTAATACAACTCTATTTGCTCATTGCCAATAGTGGTCCTAATGTAATAGATGCCATCATCCGGTTTTTCAGTTACTTTACCATTCTCACCAACACGCTTATTGCCATATGTTATAGTGCGCTCCTGTCTAACAAAAATTCTTCTTTCAAACATTTCTTCGCAAAGCCTTCTGTAAGAAGCGCACTCACGGTGTATATTCTAATCGTAGGATTAATCTATAATGTAGTACTCCGCAATCTCTGGTCGCCACAAGGGATGCAGTATATAGTAGATGAGTTTTTACATACCTTTGATCCAGCATTTTTTCTTTTGTATTGGTTGATCTTTGTATCCAAAGCATCGCTTCGTTATAAATATATTTTCTCCTGGATGTTATATCCACTAGCGTATACTATTTATACGTTCGTACTTGGAGAAATCACTAACTGGTATCCTTATCCTTTCCTGGAGGTTTCACAATTGGGTTATGTACAAGTACTGATCAACTGCGGTTGGGTGACGCTTTCTTTTTTGATTGTTTCGGTGCTGCTTGTTTCGGTTAATAAAATACTAAGCAGGAATCGAAATTAAGTCGTCATTGCTTCGTCACTCCGTCTACGGCGGCGTTCCTCGCAATGACGGGTTTATTTAACGTCGGTGATACCATGCACCAACACAGTCAACGCACTTTCCTTAATCTCAAATTTAAATTCCTTTCCTCCCTCGTGTGGCTCGCCGTCTATATGGTAGGCGCCTTTATTTTTTCTACGAATGATGAAACTCTTTGCTTGGAGTGTAGTGGTATAACTGGAACGATTCACTGACCGGTTCAGCACGCGGTAAGCCATAGCGAAGAGCCGGAATATGGAAAAATTTTTGATGATGCAAAGATCCAGCAACCCGTCGCTGATGTCCGCGTCGGGCGCGATATATACGTTGTTGCCATACTGCGCGGCATTAGCTACCGTTACTAAGAAACCACGGTATCTCGACTTGCGGCCTTTGATCTCTACTTCGTATTCTTCTGTAGTATAAGAAAAATACTCTTTGAAAACGGAACGAATGTACCCCAGCAATCCCCGGCTTTTCATACCGGCGAATACTTTCCCAATATGGGCATCAAAAGCCAACCCAGCGGTACAGAAGAATGCCTGATTGTTTATATACCCTACATCAATTTTTTTTGTGGAAGCGTGGTTGAGCAACTCAAGCGCTTTAGAAATGTTCATGGGAATATGCATATGTCTTGCCAGGCCATTGCCCGAGCCGAAAGGAATAATGCCAAAAGAAGTTTGGGTGCCTACCAATTCTTTTGCAATTTCATTTACCGTACCATCGCCACCTACCGCAATGATCCTGGAAACCCCATCCTGTAAAGCTTCCCGGGCGATCACAGAAGCGTGACCGGCATATTCTGTTTTCCGGAGCTCTACCAGAAAACGATTCCTGTCGGGAATTTTTTCCAAAAGCGAAAGAAATTGATCTTTCTTTTTGCCTCCGGAAATAGGATTGATTATAAAAAGCATTTTTTCCTTATCACTCATCTTTCTCTCCACAGATAAATTATAAGTATTGATTTTCTTAAAAGTGGGAATGGACACCTCAGTACTCATTACGTAAATTGGGTAGAATGGTTTTGTGTAATGCTACTTGTTTTCAGGCAGTTGGAGGGAAACTTCATCATTCCTTAACACAATAGTAATAACTACTTTATAATCAGCCGCTATCTTTGTTAAAACTCCGTATGAAAACGCTTTATAAAACCATTGTCCTGTCTGATATACACCTAGGAACATCAGGCTCCAAAGCTAAAGAAGTAACCCAGTTTTTAAAGCAGAACATCTGCCACACCCTGATCTTAAACGGAGATATTATCGACGGATGGCAGCTGAAGAAATATGGGAAATGGAAAAACAAGCATACTAAATTTTTTAAGCGTGTGCTGAAACTCATCGATGATTACGATACACAAGTAATTTACCTGAGAGGAAACCACGATGATTTTTTAGATCAGATGATCCCGATCCAAATGGGGAAACTGAGCATCCAACGCGATTACTACCATGAATCAAATGGTAAAAGATTTTATGTAATCCACGGCGATGTGTTTGACTCGATCACTACTAACCTGAAATGGATCGCTAAGCTGGGTGATGTGGGATACACATTTTTATTATGGCTAAATCAACGTTACAATAATTACCGCATCAAACGTGGATTGCCATACTACTCACTATCACAAGCGATCAAGCTGAAAGTGAAGTCAGCCGTATCTTATGTAAATGACTACGAAGAACAACTTTCGCTAATGGCGCGTATTAAAAAATGCGACGGCATTATCTGCGGCCATATTCACCAGCCGGCGCTGAAAGAAATGAACGGTGTAATGTACATGAATTCCGGCGACTGGGTAGAATCACTCACTGCATTGGTAGAGACAATGGAAGGAGAATGGAAGATCGTACACTTCGAAGATAAACTCATCGCCGATACTCAACCGGATGAGGACGAAGAAGAAGAAAATTCTTCTTACATCGAAGACCTGATGACATTGCGCGAAGAACTGAAAGTGCGCAAGACTTCTAATACGAAAGCATCTTAGTTAAATTATGAGTTATGAATGTTGAATTATGAATTTATCATTTGAGTAACATCTTTACCTTAACTCATAATTCATAACTCAACATTCATAATTTTTCAAGCTTCTCATTTTTTAACCAACGTAATCGGATTATGGCTCCAAAACCAAAAGCATTGCTCCGCGAGAACTGAAAGTGCGCAAGACTTCTAACACGAAAACATCTTAGTTAAATTATGAGTTATGAATGTTGAATTATGAATTATCATTTGAGTAACATCTTTACCTTAACTCATAATTCATAACTCAACATTCATAATTTTTTAAGCTTCCCACTTTTTAAACAACGCAATCGCATTATGGCCTCCAAAGCCAAAGGTATTGCTCATCGCAATGCGGATTGGTTTGCGGATCGTTTGAAGCGCAATATTTATTCCCTGTGGAATTTCAGGATCAAGGTTTACGGTATTGATATTCGGCGGAACGATTCCTTCATTAATCGCTTTGATAGAAGCAATTGCCTCTACAGCGCCCGCCCCGCCTAATAAGTGGCCGGTCATGGATTTGGTCGAACTGATCGAAGCATTGGCTGGTCCATCACCGATCAATCGTTTAATTGCTTTTAATTCTCCAATATCGCCTACCGGAGTGGACGTTCCGTGTGTATTGATGTAATCGATTTCAGAAGGTTGAATGCCTGCATCCGTCAAGGCATTGCGCATCGCCAGGTAAGCTCCATAGCCATCGGGGTGAATAGCCGTCATGTGATAAGCATCTGCCGACATCGCGCCGCCAATGATCTCTGCGTAGATCGTAGCGCCTCTAGCTTTCGCATGTTCAAGATCTTCCAGGATCAAAGCGCCAGCGCCTTCGCCGATCACAAAGCCATCGCGGTCTGTATCGTATGGACGGGAAGCAGCTTTGAAATCATCGTTGCGTGTGGAAAGCGCTTTCAGTGCAGAGAAGCCACCCACACCAGATTCTACGATCGGCGCTTCGGCACCGCCGGCTACGATGATATCCGCTTTACCTAAACGTATATTATCGTATGCTTCTACGATTGCAGAAGTAGACGTAGCGCAGGCGGAAACAGGGCAGAAGTTTACTCCCATAAATCCATAGCGGATCGCGATGAGCCCGGAAGCCATGTCTACGATCATTTTAGGCACCAGGAAAGGATTAAATTTCGGTGTGCCATCGCCCAATGCAAACTCTACTACTTGTTGATGGAAGGTAGTGATTCCGCCGTTGCCCGAACCCCAGATCACGCCTACACGTTCTTTGTTTATTTTTTCAAGATCGAGTCCAGCCTGTTTGATCGCCTCATCTGCCGCGGCGATGGAGTAATGACAAACGATGTCCATTTTTCTCGCTTCTTTTTTATCGAAGTATTGATCCGCATCAAATCCTTTTACTTCGCAGGCAAAACGTGTTTTAAATTTTGAAGCGTCGAATTTTGTGATCCAGTCGGCGCCGCTTCTGCCTTCTACAAGGCCGTTCCAGAAGGCATTAACATTATTCCCAAGGGGCGTGATCGCTCCCATTCCGGTCACCACTACACGTTTTAGTTGCATAAATTGTTTGAATTAATTGATAGTTAAAATTTATGATTGTTCTGTTTTTAATTCTTTCAAAATTCCGTTCCGGATCGTTTGAAAATCCGAACGGTTCATCACCCGCGCCATCTGCAGCCCGGCGATCATATTGGACAGGATCATAAGTGCTTTTGTTTCGGGTGTGGTCACGAAGGAAAATTGTTTTTTCTTTTTTCCTTCTTTTAAAAGCGAAGCAAGCCAAGCCCTAATCTTGGAAGTCATTTGCTGGAATTCTTCCTGGATAATTTCAGGCAGCACCGGATATTCTGCGCTGAGCGCGCCTACCAGGCATACACATTCCTGCGTAAGGTATTTCCCAAAGACCTCGTCCATCATTACGTTAAGCCTGTCCCATTCGCTGAGCTTGTTGAACTTTGGATTTTTTAACAGCTCCTCAAATTTTTCTATATTTTTTTTAACTACTGCCACACCCAGATCTTCTTTGAGAGGGAAGTGATAATGAATAGCAGCATTTTTAATATTAAGCTGAGAAGCTATGTCGTGGTAGCTAAAAGCACTATACCCCCGACTCCGGATTAGTTCTTCTCCGAGGTCGGTGATCTCTTGTTTGGTAGTGTTGTTTTTAGCCATTTTTACAAACTTACTAATTAGTAAGTAAAATTGCAAATAAAAACAATCCGTAACAATTTCCACAATTCCTCTCTAAATACTATCTTTGATAGTATCAACTATTGTCACGAAAATCAGCTATGAAAAAATTCTATCTATTACTGTTTATTATTTTAGGTTTTAACTTATCGTCCTATTCACAAAAACGAATTTCCTTTGGTGTAAAAGTTGCTGCCACCGATGGATTTGTAAGTTCCTACTTTTATCAGCCACACGTTAAACCAGGATATTCTGTAGGTGCATTGGCAGAAGTAAAGCTAGCCGGACCTCTTTCTGTGCGCGCCGAAGCATTGTTTTCCAGCAGAGGTGTCAAGGACAAAGTTACGATTACGGATGCGGCAGGACGTCCTTATGCGAGCGGTTATGACAAAGTAACCTTGAACTATTTTGATCTTCCTGTGATGGCAAAACTGAGTTTTGGTAAAGTTGTAAAACCTTATTTTACAGCCGGGGCAAAAGGATCCTTGTACCTATTCGGGAAGGAAACATTTCCTTCCATTTCAGGCAGTGGAACTACCACAAATAGAATCAACCCCACTAAGTATGACATTAGTGCCATCGGCGGTTTTGGATTGGATTTCAATATAAAAGCATTAACCTTATTTACAGAGCTTCGATATAACCATGGACTTGTAGGAGTGAACCTTGTAAATACAAAATTCAGAATGTTTGAACTTTCAGGAGGAATAAGGTTCTAGAAACTTGTGGCGTGGGAGTTTGAGCCTTAAGTAGAAATCGGCAGGAATAAAAAAACAATCAGAATTATTTAGGAAGAATAACACTAATCTCCGTTCCTTCTCCCACAACACTTTTAGCATAGATTGCTCCGCCATGATTGATCACGATCTTCTTGCAAAGCGCCAGGCCTATACCGGTGCCTTTATAAGTGGTCTTATCGTTGAGTCTTTGAAAAATTGTAAAGATCTGTTCTGCATATTGCTGGTCAAACCCAATCCCATTGTCTTTGAAAACGATCTTTACGTATGCTTTCCCGGGAGACAGGTTATTTTTTTTCAGTTCGTCTTTTTCTGGTTCAGAACAACTGATCCTGATAAGAGGATCTTTATCACAAAATTTAATCGCATTGCCAATAATATTATAAAACAGCTGATGGATATGTAACCTGATCCCATCGATCACGGGGAATGTATCGTGCTCTATCGTTGCGTTTCTTTCTTCCAGGATCAATTCAAAATCTATTTTTACGCTCTTCAGTATTTGTTCAAGATCTACTTCTCCATGAAGTTCTTTTACATTTGAAACTTTGGAATAATTAAGCACATCATTGATCAGAGCGCTCATTCTTTTAGAGGAAGAATCTATTTTACCAAGATATCTCCCGGCAGCTTCTCCATCGCTTAAGTTTTTTCCTAGCAGGTCGGAGAATACTCTTATTTTACGCAAAGGCTCTTGTAAGTCGTGACTGGCTATGTAGGCAAATTGTTCCAGATCATTGTTGGATTTTTGAAGCTCTTCGTTTTTGTATAAAAGTTCTTGTTGCACTTTTTTCAGCACCTCGTTATTTTTCAAAGTTTCTTCTACCAGTTTCTGTGCGTGGATGTCTACAAAAAATCCTGCCCACTCGGTAATATTGTTATGCTTATCTCTCAGCGGTACAATATTGATCATATGCCATATATAGCTGTCTTTGTGTTTCAGACGGGCTTGCATAGACAGTGCGTGTTTTTCAAGCTGGGCTTTTTCCCATAGAAACAATGCTTTCTTTTGATCTTCGGAATAGAGAAATGTTTGCCAGGTAATACCGTTATACTTTTCTGTTGTACCTCCAAAAAAATGAGCGAGCCATTCGTTGGTGCGTAATATTTTCCCCAGCGGGCTCAGCGTAAACATCATGATCGGTAGTGTCTCCGTGAGCTTTCGGTAGTCGCTTTCGCTTTCCTTTAGCTTGTCGGAAAGAGCGATGAGCTGGATATTTTTTTTACGGATCTCATCATAAGCAGAGAGAGGAGGTTCTTTTTTAAAATAATCTACAAAGCTTTTAATTTTTTCTTCATTCAAAAGTCCACCGAGCATGATCTTTTGGTAAAGACAGATCCCTATTTTAGTTTTTATCTGTATAGTTTCCAGTTCGTCTACCAACCTTTTGGCATAGGTGATCGCTTCCTGTCCATGATCCATCTCTTCTTTGGTAAGCGTCACCATAGCGGCCATTTCTTTTTTAAGTGTATTGGTCACTATATTTAAGGAAAGCAATGCATTACTTGTTTTCTTTTTTCCCATTGCCATCCGCGCAATCTCTGAAACGGCGGTGGCAAATGAGGTCTGAACAGATAGTGACAACCCGCAAAGTTCTGCAAGCTTCATACTACGCTTGTGTGCCAGGATCAGGTCCATCTCGTTTTCAAGCTTGATTGATATGATCTCTTTGGTCTGTTTCATATTATTTCCACCCTTCGATTTTAAATTCAAAAAAATAACCTTTTTAAAATATGGCTTTTGTTTGTTGGCGCTTATTTCAGTTAGAGTTCACGCAGGCAATCCGTTTATTTTATTTTCGCCACCAACACCGACATATCATCGGTTTTGCGCCCATGATCCCTGTATATTGCAGCAGCAATGATCAATGGATCGTATTTCAGAATGGATGGATATTTCATAATATCCCATCGCGTAGTAATTCCGTCTGAGCAGAGTACGATGGTTTGGTATTTTTCCATCGGGGTCACTGTGTTGTTTAGCGTAACAGGAATATTGAGTCCGACGATCCCGTTATAGGGCATATTATTTTTCAATACAATTCCGTTATAGATTCTCGTAGCTATATTTCCAACCCCGCATATCCTTATATCTTTTTCTTTAGTATCCAGCGTCACTACAGTGGCTACCAAGCCTCTCGTTTTTTTTACATCCGCATGTATGTAGCGGAGAATTTCAGAAGGCTCATGATGTTTGCTGTTTTGCTCAAATGATTGGATGGCTGTCTCTGCAGCCTGGTTGGCCAGTATCCCATGGCCAAGTCCATCAGCCAGCATAAATTTGATCCGGGTTCCTTCTTTTCTGATCGAAAACCCATCGCCACATTTTTCTTCTCCGGGCTTCGCTATTGCCAAGGCTCGTATCAATATTTTTTTATCCATTTCTTCGGGTACCTCATCCGTGTCTTCTGAGCATACCTGGCAGTAAGTGATCGTGCCGAGATTTACCTGCGAATACGTTTGCGAAAAATTGCTCAGCCTTATGATCGCTCCCAAGCCGTGTCCAAGTGTAGTGGAAGAAGAGTTGCCATCTTTCATCATACCAGGCAGGTCTTTGATCCCAGGACCATTATCGATTGCTATGATTTCAAAAATTGATTTTTCTTCTTTAGTCAAGAAGCGGTAAAGAAGCTCTCCGCGGTTAGCATATTTTACTATATTGGAAGCCAGCTCTGAAACTATGATATCAATCTCTCCGGTGCGCTGAACGGAAAAATGATCTTTTACCAAATTGTGGATCTCGCGTTTTATATAGGCTACAAAACTTCTCTCTTCAATATGGTAACTGACAAAAGGCTGATTATCCATTCTTCCACTTTGTTATGATCACTGTTGTACCTACTCCCACTTCAGAACGGATCTCAAATTCATTGACAAGTCTTTTGGCGCCCGGCAATCCTAACCCAAGTGTTTTTCCTGTAGTATATCCATCTTTCATGGCCAGCTCCAGGTCGGCTATTCCGGGACCTTTGTCTTCGAAGGTTATTCGCAAGCCATTGTCGCGGCCTTTGCTTACTACTTCTATAAGTACGATTCCTCCTTTGGCATACCGCAGCATGTTACGTACCAGTTCGCTGGCAGCGGTAATGAGTTTTGTCTGGTTTACCAGGCTCATCCCGATCTTTACTGCATACTCTTTCACTCGACTGCGGAAGGGCACTACGTCCTGTTCTTTTGCGATAGACATTTTATCTTTATTCAGCGTTATCATTCTCTTCCTCGATGGGCTCTTCCAACACTATTCTAGATCTAAGCAGCTCCATGCCGCGTTCTACATTGAGGGCACAGTGTACTCCTTTGAGCGGAAGTCCTAATTCTACAAGAGTGATGGCTACAGCTGGCTGCATACCTACTACCACGGTTTCGGCATCCATGATCTTTGACATAGTAGCGATATTGCCCAGTATACGTCCCATAAAAGAGTCTATGATCGAAACCGCCGATACATCGATGAGTACGCCTTTGGCTTCTGTCTTTTTTACCATCTGAACAAGATCGGATTCCAAATTTTCTGCCAGCTGATCATACAGATCTACCTGTATGGTCACAAGGAGGAAAGGTCCCATTCGTAATATTGGTATTCTATCCATTGGTAATAGTTTTAATGTTTTTAATTTTTACTAATGACTTTTTTCCTGCCAACTTCTAATTGCAGCATATCAAATGCTGTCTTCAGAGCGCTTGCAAGCGTAGATTTGGTGATGATCGTAGAAAGATCAATTCCTAAATGCACCACTGTTTGCGCGATCTCCGGGCGGATACCGCTGATGATACATTCTGCGCCCATAAGCCTTGTAGCGCTTACGGTTTTAATCAAGTGTTGCGCCACCAGCGAGTCTACCGCAGGCACACCGGAAATATCAAGGATGGCAATACTGCTTCCGGTATCTACTATTTCCTGCAAAAGGCTTTCCATTACTACCTGGGTTCTGGAGCTATCGAGCGTACCGATGATAGGCAGCGCTACTACGCCGTCCCACACGCGGATCACAGGCGTAGAGATCTCTGTGATCTCATCTGTCTGGCGGAGGATCACTTCTTCCCGGCCCTTGATAAATGTTTCGAAGGTGCTTATAGCAAAACTATCCATCAATTTACCAAGCTTCAAGATCTGATCGAGAAGAATGTCCGGGTCTTTTATTTCTTGCTGAACCATTTCCAGGATCGCATCTTTAAGTGTAAAAATATACACCCCTGTTTCTCTCGGCGAATATCCTTGCTTGGCACGCGAGATAGAGAGCCCTGCCAAGATATCGGTGACAGACTCAAATTCTTGCGATTCTACTTCGGCAAGATTATTTTCTGTTAAAGCCCTTGCAAGCGCATCTACCAGTTCTTCCGACTGCATCCGCAGATCCTCGTTAGACATCAGGTCTTCGCGCAATGCTGCATTGGCCAGTTGATTTTTCATCCACTGCTCTAGGATCGCTTTTTTCTTTCTTTGTATTACTTTGACTGATTCGTTTTTCATAAAAATAAATTAATGTGTTTGGAATGGTTTATTAATTTTCAGAATTCCTGCCAGGATCGTGGTAAGCGCTGATATGCTGGAAGGCTTGGGTATGACTTGTAGCGCTCCCAGAGAGAGCGTTTCTTCTTTATCGGATGGGTCTATAGAAGTGGAGAGAATGATAACAGGAATATGTTTTAATGCCGGATCTTCTTTCAAAGCTTTTAAACATTCCTTCCCATTCATCTTGGGCATGTTCAAATCCAAGAAAATAATATCGGGCAGTGTGCTGTCTTTCAAGTATTGCAGTCCTTCGTAACCATTGGTAGCAGTAGAGCATTCGATGTCCAAACCTAGATCTGAAAGGGCAAGCTGAAATAGTTCCTGGTCGTCCACATCATCGTCTATGACCATGCATTTTTTAATATTTTTCATTATGAAGAATTAAGATTGCTCTCAGAAAATTGGCGAAGGTATAAAATATTGGATAGCCAATGAGAACTAACAAAATAAAAACAATCTGGATTGAGGCAATCTACTCTTTGCAAAAATCTAATGTTCCCAAACTATCTCAGTCTTGCTTGCCTTTCCTGGGGGGATACACAAATATAGCAGAAATTATGTGATTCCTATCAAACAATTAAACACCTGCAACAAACTACTTCAACAGCGGGCTTTACGACAAAGCTGCCGGAGCTGCAATTACAAGCTCTAGCACTTCTACCATTTCTTCCTGCTTGTCAGGTTTAGTAATAAAGTCCTGGGCTCCCAGTAGCAGCATCAGATCTATCGTAGCTTTGTGCGAGGAAGTGGAATAGATAAAAACAGGAATATCTTTCAGTATTTCGTTTTTTTTGATCTCGATCAAAAACTGCTGGCCTGTCATAATTGGCATATTCAGGTCGAGTAGGATAACATCGGGCCTTATCTCTTGTAAGGTCAGCTTTTGGAGAGCTAACCGGGCATTATCCATTGCCATGCCCGAAATTTTACCGGATAGCTGTTCTACAGCCATCAAAAAGATCTCATGCTCCTCCGCATCATCGTCTATTAGTAATATCTTCTTATTGGCCATTAGGATTGTAATATAATAAAAATAGTACTCTGGAAGTTTTTGTTTCCTGCTAGAATGAAAAATACTTCAACTTGTTTTTCTATACAGATGCGTAACAGCTAAGATGTTAAACTAGTTCGGGAGGGAGCAATATTAATTAGTAGGGAGCGCGAGCGCGAGTAGGGAGGGGAAATCAGCCGGATATAAAAAACAATACTTCAATCTGTTTTTATACAGATACGCATCAGCTAAGGTGTTAAACTAGTTCGGGGAGGGTAATATTAATTAGTATGGAGTGCGAGCGCGAGTAGGGAGGGAAAATCAGCCAGGTACAAAAAAAGCATCGAGTGTAAGTTTTGAGCTTCTCTATACTCGCACTCACACTCGATGCTGATTTTCGTGACCCCGAGAGGAATCGAACCTCCATCAAAAGTTTAGGAAACTTCTATTCTATCCGTTGAACTACGGGATCATTTTGAGAAAACAAAATTACGGCAATTGACTGTTTTTTACAAGCTTCATTTTCTTAAAGCTCTTCAAACAACCGACTATAATCTCCGCTACTATCTTTCAGATAATTAGGGTAGATCTGAAGGTGCTTGTCGGTTACTTTTTCAACCAACAGTTTGCGCAGCTCTCCGATATTTTCTTTTTTGGTAGCGGAAATAAAAACGGTAGAATAACCTTGCTTATTCATATAGGTAGCCTTCAGCTTATTCATCATTTCCTGCTTAAATGCTTCCTGATCCATATCCATAGCCTGATCCATCATTTCTTCGGTGGGCTTGTACAGGTCTATTTTATTGAAGACCATGATCACTTCCTTATCGGCCGCTCCGATCTCAGCAAGCGTGCCGTTTACTACCTCGATCTGCTCTTCAAACGATGGATGCGAAATATCTACCACGTGCAATAAGATATCCGCTTCGCGTACTTCGTCGAGCGTGGATTTAAAACTTTCGATCAGCGAGTGCGGAAGTTTGCGGATGAAACCTACTGTGTCGGAAAGCAAAAAAGGAATTCGCTCCAATACTACTTTTCGCACAGTAGCGTCTACGGTTGCGAATAATTTATTTTCAGCAAACACCTCGGATTTGGAAAGCTGGTTCATGAGCGTAGACTTTCCTACGTTCGTATAGCCCACCAATGCGGCACGGGTCACGCGGGCCCTGGTTTTACGGCGGTTGGCGCTTTGCTTGTCGATGACTTTAAGCTTTTCCTTTAGAAGCGAGATCTTGTCGCGGATCACGCGTTTGTCGGTTTCAATTTCTTTTTCTCCCGAACCACCACGTGTACCGGTACCACCACGCTGGCGTTCCAGGTGGGTCCACATATTGGTAAGTCTTGGAAGCAGGTATTCGTAGCGTGCGAGCTCTACCTGGGTGCGCGCCTGTGCGGTTTTGGCGCGTAGTAAAAAGATCTCAAGAATAAGTAAGCTGCGGTCAAATACTTTCACCTTCACTTCATTCTCAATATTCTTTATTTGAGAAGGAGTGAGATCGTCGTCGAAAACCACTACTTGAATGTCTTCGGCTTTGATGAAAGCTTTTACTTCTTCGAGTTTCCCTTTGCCTATGAACGTCCGCGTATCCGGGCGTTCCAGGCGTTGGGTAAATTTTTTAACTGTTTCCATTCCCGAAGTTTCAGTCAGGAAGGCTAGTTCGTCTAAGTATTCTGCCGTTTTTTCAGCCGATTGTTTTTGGCTGATCAATGCTACTAAGACGGCTCTTAATTTTTGAGGAGCAATTTCTTTTGGTGTAGGCTTCATTTATTTTTTCATCGAATCCACGAAGCTCGCCACCGATTCAATATCCTGTGCGCTGAGCTGTCCTTTGAAAGGCGTCATCAATCCTTTTCCATTGGTAATGATGTCGACTTTCTCGTTGTGAGAAAGGGTACTTGCAGTAAGATCTTTGGCACCACCTACGCCTCGTTTGCCGTCGTTGCCATGGCAAGACACACAGGTTACATTATATACTGCTTCTCCGTTTTTCAGAGTGGCTTCGGTGTTTTGTCCGATAATATCGATTGCAGTAGCAACTGCACTATCTTTCGGAATTTCGATCGGAGCTGGTTTAGAGAATGTAAGACTTTTCGTTTCCGCTACGCCGTATACGTATACAAACAGCACGAGCAAAATAGAAGCAAGCGCTTTGTTACGTTTTTTGAAAGCGATAATTCCAATTGGAATGGAAGAAAGCGCTACAATAATTTTAACATAATGGTAAGATTGGATCGCCGGGATCTGTGTGAGCAGGTATCCTCCGGTGATCAACATTAATGAACCGAGTACCATATCGGCGATCTTTGTTTTCGCTCTCAGCTTGTCGAGCTGCTCGGTTCTGTTCATCAAAAGTAAAACCGTTTTCACTGTATAGAGTAGAAGGAAGAGTGTAACTACCGTGATGTGTAAGTGTAAAAATCCTTTTGCCATAATTTTTTGTTTATCCGTTGGAAGTAAAAATAGTTAAAAATGTTGAATTATGAGTTATGAATTATGAGTTATACGTCATTGCGAGGAATGATCCGCCGACTGGCGGAGAGTAACGAAGCAATCTGTTCTTTACGAAGCCAAGTCCTTCGGTTTTTTACAGCATGTTTCAATTAACAAAGCTGCGTAGCCAACGGATTGCTTCGTCGTCACTGCTACGCAGCGACTCCTCGCAATGACGGTTATTTCAACAACTGATATATAATCAAACTAGAAACATACGCCAGCCCAGTCATATACACAAACTGTATGAGCGGCCATTTCCAGGATTTGGTTTCGCGGTAGACGATGGCGAGTGTGCTCATGCATTGCATAGCAAAAAGATAAAAGACGAGCAGCGAACAACAGGTGGCAATGGTATATACAGGCAATCCTGTTTCGGCATTTTTTTCCGAGCGCATTTTTTGAATAATTGTATTCTGATCTTCCGATTGATCACCTACACTGTATATTGTAGCCATCGTGCCAATGAATACTTCCCTGGCGGCAAAGGACGTGATCAGCGCGATGCCGATCTTCCAATCAAAGCCAAGCGGCTTGATGGTAGGCTCGATGAAACGGCCGAAGTAGCCTGCATAAGAATATTCTAATTTGCGTGCGGCTACAAGATTGTTCGTCTCCTGTTCGGAAAGTTTTCGCTCTCTTGCTTCCATAGTAGCTCTTTCTTCGGCTATGTTCATTTTCCCGGAAGGGCCATAAGAAGCCAGCACCCAGAGTACTACTGAGATCGCAAGAATTACTTTTCCTGCTTCGAGTACAAATGCTTTTACTTTTTCTACGATCGTAATGCCGATATTTTTCCATCTTGGAATTTTGTAGGTAGGGAATTCCATGATGAAATAACTTTTCTCTTTTGTTTTTAAAATTTTGCTCATCACTAACGCCGACACGATAGCTGCTATAAAGCCCAGCATGTACAAGCCCATCAGCGCGAGTCCTTGCAGATTGAAGATCCCCCAGATGTATTTTTCGGGAAGGATCAATCCGATCAGCACGGCAAATACAGGAATACGTGCAGAGCAGCTCATCAATGGTGTAACGAAAATAGTAACGAGTCGTTCTTTCCAGTTGTCAATATTGCGTGTGGCCATGATTGCCGGCACGGCGCAGGCTACGCCAGAAATAAGCGGCACTACGCTGCGACCGTTGAGCCCGAACTGGCGCATGATCTTATCCATCAAAAACATCACACGCGACATATACCCCGATTCTTCCAGGATAGCAATGAAAGCAAATAAGATCGCGATCTGTGGAATGAAAATGAGAATCCCTCCCAAGCCGGCGATCAGTCCTTCTGTAAGCAGCGAGGTAAGCGGGCCTGGCGGCAGTGTAGCATTTAGCCAATCATTCACCGAAGCGATCCCATGATCGATCAGGTCCATCGGCACGGCGGCCCAGGCGAAGACAGCCTGGAACATCAGGAAGAGCAAAAGGAAAAAGATAAAATAGCCGCCGATCTTATGCGTTAGCACTTTGTCGATCTTGCTACTCATTCTTTCCTGCTGTTCGGCATTTTCTCTTTTTTCTACCTTGGCCAAAATTTCGTGGATCACTTCGTAACGGCTCACCGTTTCTTTGGATTGAAGCAGTACGCTGTTGAAGTTGTACTTGACCAGCAGCGCTTCCATGGTTTTCTTTTCGTTTTGCGAAAGACTGTCCATATCCTTGTACCGGTGCGCGATCTGGAGGGCGAGGTAGTTATTTTTAATATTGAATTTCTCCTTGATCTCCTTTAGTAGCTCAGGACAAAATTCATCGAAATTCAAAAATGTATCAGGAGGATTATTGACCGGACAAGAGATAGCCGTTTTAAGCAAGTCTACGCCTTGTCCGTTGCGCGCGTTGATAGTGACCACAGGCACACCCAATTCTTTTTTGAGCGCTTCTACATCCACGTTGGTGCCTGTTCTCTTTGCAATGTCCAGCATGTTCAGCGCAAGGATCACCGGGAAGCCCAGGTCGCGCACTTGTGTGAAGAGAAGGAGATTTCTTTTCAGGTTTGAAACATCCACCACTACTACCAGAAAATCCGGGTAGTGCACATCGTTTGGAGAATTTAGAAAATCAAAAACGATCTGCTCGTCGAGCGACTTTGGATAGAGGCTGTAAGTACCAGGCAAGTCGATGATCTCGGCTACCAGGTGTTGATTTATTTTGGAGAGACCTGTTTTTTTATCGACGGTTACGCCGGGAAAATTTCCGATTTTTTGATTGAGCCCGGTGAGGTGGTTGAAAAGAGAAGACTTTCCGGAATTTGGATTGCCGAGCAATGCTATTTTGAGAATATTCCGTTGCGCCATTAAATTAATTTTATGGTAGCCGCCTCGTCTACCCGAAGCGAAAGACTATAGCCCAATACTTTGATGCACAGGGGATCGCCCAAAGGGGCTTTATGGCTGAGTTGAATTTCCGAACCTGGTAAACAGCCCATTTCCAACAACTTCAAAGACATTTCCTGATCTGAAAAACAGCATATCACGCCTTTTTCCCCCACTTTCAGGTCTGCCACTGTCCTTGTCGCTTCTGCCATGATTGTTTAGAATGATTTCAAACAAAGGTAGTTCTTGGGAGAGAAATAACAAAACGAGTTTTGAATTAATTGTTGGGGGAAAGTTATGATGTTTGTCATGTCTGAACCTTAATTTCCAGGGTTAGGAGATTTACGGATCAATCCGGGTTGTCATTCAAGAGAAAACTTCTGCAGAGTCTACACTATATTTAGTATTTCTTCCTGATCTACCGGCAGCGTTGTTTAGTCAACAATTGGAATTTCTAATCACAAGTTTCCTTCTGAATGCAAAGAAAATAAATCTTCTAATTCTGAGAATCAAGATTCATACAATTATCCCCGCACTTTCTTTTTATTTACACCTTCGTGCGGAAGTTTTCCTTTAGTGTTCCTCCAAAAAATATAAGTCAGCTTAACGGTGGAAAAAGAATGATGAATATCGATCACAGAAGGGTCTTTGGAAATTTGCATGGCGCCCATGTAGTAGCGGAAATCAAGTCCAAAGCGGCCGTAAGAAGCACCGAAACCTAAGGCGAGACCAAGATCAGATTTTCTATAAGCGTAATTCTGACCGTTGGCATAGGTGGAATGGATAGTAGTAACTCCAATACTTCCTTCGTCAGTGTCGTGGTATTCGTCAACGATGAGTTTTTTTGTTTTCAAAAGCGCGGCATAATAAACGCCGATGTTTGCAAAGATCTTAAATTTTCCTCCTACAGTATATCTCGCCATGAGACTATTGTTGAGATAAGAAAAGCTATAACGGTATTTGTTGATCTTGTTGCTATAACTGGTATCGCCGGAATAAGGATCGTAATCGTATACGCTGACTGGTTGCTTGAGCACCATGCCGCGGTTGTTGATACCTACATCCAGTACCAGTCCGAATTTCTCGTCAAGGTTATACGTGCCTACAATGCTGAGCGAACCATCGGTATATGGATTATTTTGCAAGCCGGAATTATTTTTTACATGCGTATTGCTATAAGAAGGCCCGAGCGAAATCCCCAGTGTCCGCTGCTGCGCGCGGATCGCTTGCGAGAGAAGCAGACAGAGGAAAAAAAGTATAGCGGTTTTGAATAGTGACATGAGGCGAATTTTAAATTCTAACTTTTGAACTAGTATTAAATCTAGGATTTAGTACTAATAATTCCAAAAGACCTGTCTGAACCTAGATTCTCAGGATTAGAAGATTTACTTGATTTTTATTTTCATGATTATAGACAAAAAAGAGTTATGATCTTTTTTGCCCGCTTGAAAATAACATAGACTTGCTTTGTAGTGAACTGTGGTGACTTGCATTCTACCCGACGATAATAAGCGCAAGTCTGGAAGCTTGCGCTAGCGAGAATTTAATTCACCATCTGCTTGCCAGTAGGAGCAAAAAACAAAAAGGATGTGTCTCTCCGCCACATCCTTTTCTAATTTAAAATTCAAAATTTATAACTTAAACTTTCTTAAGGCTTCACTTGCTCTACGTAGAAAGGAATATTCGCATATGCTACGTTGTGCTCGTCGTCATAGGCGTAGAAGAACAAGCGATACGGCCCCGGCTGCGAAGGTGCTTTGAAACTGATCTTGCTGCCTTGGTTTTCGGTGATCAGGCCCGTGATGGCTTCCGGTGTCTTCTCAAAATCGCCACCGGATTTTTTGTCGGTGCTTTCAGGCATGAAGACCCATACGTATTGCATCGGTTTGTTTTCCGGATCTTTGACGATCACTTCTGCAGAAGCTGTGTTGCCGGCTTGGAGGTAAATATTATCGAGTGCATTTTTTCCGTTGATCTTGGCGCTGCTTAGGGAAGGCGCGCGGTTCTTAGGCCAGCGATTGGCCCAGTTCATTTCCATTACATCTAAGATCTCACTTTCCGATCCATCGCTCAGGAACATGGAATACCAGGTGGGTGTGGTTTCCTGTTTGTTTCCCCAAAGAAAAACATAAGAGCCCATACACTTGGAGGAATCGGAAGCAATGCGCAGGTAGCGCTCGCGGTATACTTTTGCTTTTTCAGCGCTGGTTTGTTCTACAGGAATTTTGAAATCTGTATTGGCAATTTCCCAATGGCCGGTTGGCCCCCATTCGGTGATCATATAGCCGCCTTTCCATCCTGCTTTGCGAATGCCTGCGGGCACTACATTTTCAAGATCGCCGTAAGTGTTGATGCTCATGAAATCAATATCCGGACAACGCTCGTTGATCAGCCGGATCTCTTCTGCATCAAGCCCTGCGGTGACAGTGGTCGTAGGGTGGTTTGGATCCAGTTGATGTACCATTTTAGCAATGTCTTCTACTGCGTACCAAACATTCGTGTTTTTGTAAAACAAATCCACCTCGTTTCCAATTCCCCAACAAAGCAGTGCCGGGTGATCTTTAAGATCCATCACTACCTCTTTGAATCCTTGTAATTGATAATACACGGCTTCTTTATCGTCGTAGTCGAAGCCGTGGCGCTCGTGCTGCAACCATAGTCCCATCATCACAGTAAGGCCGTATTTCTGGGCGCTGTCCAGAATTGCACGCGCGTTGTCGTGACTCCACGTGCGAATTGAGTTGCCTCCGTATTTTTGCACACGATCCAGGTAGTTATTTCCTCCGGCTCCTTTTACATAATAAGGTTTCCCTTCACGCATGAGCACGAAAGAGTCTTCACCTCTTTTTTGAATGGTCACTTTTACTGGCGTAAGTTTTTTTGCGCTGGCTGTTGCGACAGCAGAATTCACAAAAGGTTTTTTGGATTCAAAATAGATTTCATCGAGGTATACCGTGTCGGCGCCAGTAAGCGTGATACTAAAAAGACCGTTGAGCGAAGAGAGGTCCAGCTGCGCTACGGGAATGTTGATGGTTTTCCATTCCTTGCCAACTTCCACACCGGTAAGGCCGGTGTGTGATTCTGAATTTTCGCCGAGCCCTAAAGTAACTTTCGTTGGTTTTTCGGCACGAATATTTACTACCAATGTTTCTGCTCCGCTAAGATTGGAGAGTGCAGAAGTTTCGCCTTTAAGTTCGTTTTTCCATTTGCCTGCACTCAGCACAAAGAATCCGGACCAGGCTTCTTTACCATTGGTCTTGATGCGCACACATTTGTTTCCTGCGAAAGGTTTTACATCGTAATTTTGAATGATCTTCATGCCCGAACCGTTGGCGGCTCCATAGTACCCGGAAGGACTTCCCATTCTCCACTGATCATCATACAGGTACTGGCGGTAAAGCCTGGGTTGTGCCATTGAAGAAACACTAAGTCCAAGCAGTAAAAAGAGACGAACAATTAATTTCATAATTCGATTTGCTTATAGTTTAATCTTTCACCAGGGTACGGAAAAACAGGAATAAGAGGGTTGCCGGAAAAGATCTTTTTGTGTTAAAAGTTATATCTGAGCAGGAAATTCAGGTACTCATTTTCAGGATCAGTATCACAGCTAATAAGCTTGGAATGAAGAGAAAAAAGGGAAAGAATACATTTAGTACTCCGGTAAATCGCAAGATCGACCAGGATTCACCGGATTGAAGAATTTCTCAGGATCTCTTATAAAACAAATACACCGAAACTCCCATCAATAATAAAGCGCCCACCCTTCTAAGGTCGATCGGGATCAGCCGGTCGCCGATGAGGCCGAAGTGGTCGATGAGAGTGCTGCAGGTAAGTTGTCCTACGATCAGTGTTACCAGGGCGGCGGCAATTCCAATGCGTGGTACGGCGATCACCATAATGATGATATAGGTTGCCCCTAACAGACCGCCTGTAAGCTGCCACTTGGGTACTTCCAAGGCATTTTGGATATTTCCTTTTCTGGTGAGTAGTAATAGTATTAAAAGAAAAATAGTGCCGACCATAAAAGACACAAACGCTGCTTCGATGATCCCTACCTTTTTACCTAATGCTCCATTTACACCCGCTTGCACAGCCGTAGCCGCTCCTGCGATCAACACTAAAAATAATACGCCCCAGTTCATATGCTCCTATTTTATTTGATGACTTAATTAGTCTACGATGCCAGATACCGGATACCGGATGCCGGATAAAAAATATGTATAAATTTATCTGGCATCCGGTATCCGGTATCCGGCATCTTTTTTTCCTAACCAATTTAAGAGATTTCTGATGTCAGACAAAACAGCCTTAGCGGCATGGGCTATTTAAAATATTTTATATGCTATGTGTTTTTCGTAATCGTTTGTGGGCTAATAAACTGAACTATACTGTCTCTTTCTACTGGGCGATGTATCCGTTTTAACTATTTTATAAAACCCTTTTTCCAAAATAGGTTTGGGCTATTTAAACAGCATGAGATTTCTTTCGTATTTCATTTATGCTAATTTACCTTGTATGAAGAAAACAATTGTTTTTATCCTTTTAGTGCTATGCACGCTGAACTTGTGCGAGGCTAAGACCATAGTAAAAAAAGAAGGCAATGCCTGGCATCTTTATGTAAATGATAAACCCTTTCCAGTAAGGGGTGTCACTTTTGGCGAAGAGGTGACCAGGGAAACCATTGGCAAATATCTCCGCGATCTGAAATTTCTTGGTGTCAATACAATTCGTACCTGGGGTACCAACGAGCAAACCAAGATCCTGCTCGACAGTTGCCAGGCATATGGCATCAAAGTAATGGTAGGTATCTGGATGCGCCACGGCCGTCCGGGGATGGAGGGCGACGATAGCTTCAATTATCTCCAGGATGCTAAAGGCATGGACGATATGTATAAATATGCGATAGAAACGGTGACACGCTACAAAGATCACCCCGCAGTGCTGTACTTTGGCGTAGGCAATGAAGTGTTTCTAAACATTGCTACCGACGAAGAGAAAAAAGCTTATGCTATCTTCCTTGAAAAAATTTGCAGCAATATTAAAAAGCTCGACGCTAACCATCCGATCGTTTCGGTGGAAGCATGGACCTTTGGATTGTCCTGGTGGAAAGACTATGTGCCTTCGGTTGACATCTATGGTATCAATGTCTATGGCGGCGGCGCGGCAAAGCTTCCGGATGAATTTCAAAAACTCGGGATCGATAAACCATACGTGATCACAGAGTTTGGCGTGAACGGCGAATGGGAAGCAAAAGAAGATAAAAATGGTGTACGTGTAGAACCTAACGACGAACAAAAATATTCGGTGATCACCGATGGTTATCGCGACTGGGTGTTACCTAAACTGAATTGTCTTGGTGTGTATGTATTTCATTATGGCCACGGAAATAATTTCGGCACTGTGTGGCTTCTTTTCTATTTCAACGATTGTTACCGCCCTGCTTACTGGGCCACACGCGAAGCCTTTACTGGAAAAAAACCTATAAACTATGTACCGGCAATAACCACTTTTTCTCTTCCAGATACAGCTTTACCATCCGGCAGTTGGGTGAAAGTAAAATTGAATGTGACCGACAAAGAAAATGATCCGCTCGAAATAAGTTTTCATTACAACCAACGCTCCGGAAGCCGCACTCGCCGCGACCAGATCAACCCGCTGGAATATCGCGGCAATCTGAAAGACGGATTTGAAATTAGAATTCCGGATGAAAACGGTCCGATCAAAGTCTACGCTTTCGCGAAAGACAGCTTTAAAAACCTTGGTATCGCGCAGACTTCGTTTACGATCAACAATGGAAAAAATATTTCTGCTTTTATTCCAGGCGCAAAAGTTTCTCTTCCTTTTGCTGTATACCAGGACGGGAAAAATCAAGTCTACATCCCAAGTGCTTACATGGGTGATTTTAAATTTCTGAAAGTGGACATGGAAAACAAAGACCGTGTTCACTCCGGCATGTCGTCGATCAAGATCACGTATGATCAGACAGGCGGCTGGTTCGGCATAGGCCTTGTAGACCCGCCCGATGATTGGGGCGATAAGCCGGGAGGATTCAATGTAACAGGAGCGAAGAAATTTACCTTCTGGGCAAAAGCAAGTTCGGATAATGTTTCCGGCACTTTCGGTTATGGTTTAATTGACAAAGGAAAACCTTATTACGATACGGATAAAAAATCTGTAAAGCTTACGCTTACCACCGAGTGGAAAAAATATGAAATCGATCTCGGCAAAGCAGATCTACGCTGTATCCGCTCCGGCTTTGTCTTATACTCAGGAGGAATCGGAGAAGCGTTTTCGATTTGGTTGGATGATATTATGTTTGAGTAACTTTTCTTGTCATTCAGGAGGAAACTTTTGATTTGAATTCCCTTGAATATAATTTCATAAACTCAATAGAAACCCTCGATATTATAACTATCAAGGGTTTCTACATTTTGTGATCGTACTATTGCTATCCAGGAATTCAAATCAAAAGTTTCCTCCTGAATGACAATTAACAACTACAATAAATTTGGCAATCCTTAGCGTTATCACCGTTCAGATAAATTTCGCAATTCCTACCAACAAACTCACAAAACCCATCACCACAATCAATACATACCAACCTATGCCACTGCAATAAATGACGGATTGTTCAGGGTTTTCGGGATTTACATAAACAGTAATTTTTTCCGGGAGTTTGTCTACAACCTTCTGCGCGTCTGCCTCCATTTGATCTACTTGTCCGTTTAGCAATTCGGCGAGGTATACTTTGTTGCCGGTATATTTTTTTGATTGATATTCGTATTGGTATTCTACACGCACAGCGTGTGAAGCGCGTGAGGAAGAGCGCACCAGTTTTTCTACTTTTTTAGAAAGCACCGACGCTTCCGGAGTGACCCAGCTTTTTTTGACCTTTACATACAGTGCGATCATTTTGAATCCAGCCCAGAAACATACCAGGGCAATGACGATGGAGAAAATTAGGATGAAAACTTTCATAGAGATTTTGTCTGAACCTTGATTAGAGGATTTTCAAGATACATTATACATATTATTTTATAAATATACGTAGTTAAGTTTTATTGTTTTTTAATGATAGTTTCGAAAAGAGCGCATTGCTGGCGGGGACGCCAGCAATGATGAACGTCAGTAAAAACGATTTATCGTTCACTTCTGGGCATCCATACAACTTATTAAGATGAAAGAAATATAAACTTATCGTTCTTATTGTGTTTTCCCGTATTCCTTTTTTGCTGGCGTCCCGCCAGCAAAAAAGGAAATATGCGTAGTTAAACATTTATAAAATAATATCGTCCTTGCCAGTTACTACACCGTTGTTTCCTTCAGTCCAGCAAATCAAAGTTCATGCGCACGCGGTCGGGCTCTTTGTTCCAGATGCCGCGCTCTCCTACATGGGTGAGGAAGTTGAAACGATCGTAACCGGTATCATAAAATTCTATAGAAGAAAAAGGATATGCCTTAGCATCCTGGCGAAGTTTCCAGCGTTCGCGTTCGGGATTGGCGTGAATGAATTCCAGTTTTTGATAGATCGCCTTGGGAGTATAAAGATCCACGGAGCGTGTATTGATCTCCCAAAAATCCTCCTGTCGGTTTGCCTGCAAATCCTGCCGGATCTTTTGTGCAACGTTGAAAAGATGTGCTTCTTTTATTTTGGAATAATCAAGACTTGGATGCACGTGCCATAAGTAGTGAACATGATCGGGCATTAGTACAAAAGCATATACCTTGATACAACCGGATGCAACCATGCAGCGCAAATCATCCAGAAGGAGATCCTTAGAAGAATCCTGCTCCAGAAGATTTTGATTTTCCGTACAACTGGCAGTAAAAAACTGCGGATATTGATGGCCTGCGAACATAAAAAATAATTAAAAATACTTAGCAAAAATAACAGTTTGTTTCAGACTTCAAAAAAAGCCTCTCTTAATTAAACGAAATATAACAATCTTAAAATAATTTTTCCTGTAAAACACCACCAATCTTAAGTAAAAATCACAGGGATGTGAATTGTGTAAACTATGGACTGCATTGTGTAACGAATGATTAAATAAGAATAACGAACTTTTAAGTAATATTTCACAAAGAAATAGAGTTGGATCATTTCACTAAAATGAGAAGCGTTATGACAAAGTATCAATCAATAAAACTCAGCGGGTTCTTGATGATCATTACCGGGATCTTTTTGCTGGCATCGCCTTTTGTACCCTCTGAAGCGATACAATTTACAGTGGGAGGATTGATGATGTTGATAGCGGGATCGGCGTTGTTTTCTGCTTATAAAAGCCGCAGTATACAATTACCGTTTAAATATCATGAAATGCATGCCGTGGGGCTTGCAATGTACGGGCTGGTGATATTAATCTTCGCCACTAATATTACAAAGTTTATAAATATTACTACGTGCTTTTTTATTTACTATGGTACTGCAGAATTAATATTCTGTTTTCAATTGCTAAACCAACGTGCCAAACTGAACCTTGTCATGATCTTTGTAAGAAGTTTTATGGCGGTGTCAATTTATTTCGCAACACTCTTTATTATCAATTCATCCGGAATTCATCAAAATAGATCGCTGCAGATCTGTGGGATCATGTTTATCTTCAGTGCAATGAATATGTTCCTTTACAATGTAATCCTGCAAAAATTTGAGATCCCTACGGGAAGTTCCAGAACAGTATAACAGAATTACAGCATTCCATACTTTACGTACCAATCGCATGATCAATAAAATTGATTTGTGCGATTGGTTTTTTAATTTACCTTTGCACTATACGGACGAAACTGATACAAATCATTTTCAGAGTTGATTTATACTCTTATTTTTTATTTTTCTTATGATTAACTAGACCAAAATTTCAACTTGGGCAAGTGTGAATAATACAAGTCATTTCACAGATCGTGTAAGGCTTTCCCTTCAAAACTTTTTCAAATTTGATCCCAACGCTGAACCGGAAACCATTCGTCTGTCTGTATCAAGGGTGATTACAAACGGCGATTTTAAAGGCGTAAAAAAATGACTGCAGATACCGAAAACATAACTACTTCTGCTCCCAGAAAATATTTATTCTCCAAAGGAATCGACGGATACTTTTCCGACGTATACAAGGCATATAAATTTACTGGAAGATTTTTCAAAGAAGTATTTAAAACACCTTGGCATTTCGGCGAGGTGATCAATCAAAGTTTTGAAGTTGGCTTACGCTCGCTTTCTCTTATTACTGTTACTGGTTTTATCATCGGGGTTGTATTCACTAAACAATCTCGCCCTTCGCTGGAAGATTTTGGCGCTGCTTCCTGGCTTCCCTCGCTCATGGGCATCGCGATCATACGCGCACTGGGGCCTCTGGTGACAGCACTGATCTGCGCAGGTAAAGTAGGCTCCAGCATCGGCGCTGAATTGGGCTCTATGAAAGTGACCGAACAAATAGATGCTATGGAAGTCTCTGCCATTAATCCTTATAAATACCTTGTCGCTACCCGTGTGCTGGCTACTACCATTACCATTCCTATTCTTTCGCTGTATTGCATCTTTGTAGGGCTACTGGGTTCTTATGTGAACGTACATGCAGAAGAATCTACCAGCTTTATGATCTTTTATAAAAATGCTTTCTCTACGCTAAACTTCCTGGATGTTTTTACCTCGCTCTCTAAATCTTTGATCTTCGGATTTACAATTGGAATGGTAGGATGCTACAAAGGATTTCATGCAAGCCAGGGTACACGCGGCGTAGGCAAAGCGGCGAATCAGGCCGTGGTGCTGGCCATGTTTCTTGTCTTTCTGGAAGAAGTGGTGATCGTACAAGTGTCTAACTGGATCAGAAATTATTAACTATGGAAACACCCAAACAACATACCATCGACCAAAGCCAGTCTGTAATTGACATCAAAGGATTATACAAATCCTTTGGCGACATGCATGTGCTAAAGGGAATTGATTTCAATGTATTCAAAGGAGAGAACGTAGGTGTACTTGGAAAATCAGGAACAGGAAAATCAGTACTCATCAAACTTATTGTAGGGCTGCTGAAGCCCGATAGAGGCACTATCAAAGTGCTGGGCCAGCAAGTGGAAACACTTCGTGAGAAAGAACTCAATGCACTTCGCTTGCGGATCGGATTTTCTTTTCAGAACAGCGCACTGTATGATAGCATGAACATTTATCAAAACCTTGCTTTCCCGCTTACCATGAATGTAAAACATCTTACCAAAGCAGACGTAGACAATGCCGTGGAAGAAGCGCTGGAAGCGGTAGGATTGAAAGATAAACGTTTTCAAATGCCGGCCGATCTTTCCGGCGGACAAAAAAAAAGGATCGGTATTGCACGCACCTTGATCCTTAAGCCGGAGATTATGCTCTACGACGAGCCTACCTCTGGCCTGGACCCAATTACCAGCGCAGAGATCAATGAGCTGATCGTGGAAGTGCAGGAAAAGTATAATACCAGTTCGATAGTGATCACCCACGACCTTACCTGTGCGAAAGAAACCTGCAACAGGGTCACGATAATGATCGATGGAAAATTTACCAAGACAGGGAGCTTCGAAGAAGTCTTCGCAAGTCCGGATGAAAAAATAAAAAAATTTTACTCTTATAACTTTATTCAATAAATATGAACGAAACTTCAAATAAGCGCACAGTCATTGTAGGGATGTTTGTCCTGGTAGGACTTGCCTTCCTGCTGGCAGGAATTTTGATGGTGGGAAATATCCACGATACCTTCAAAAGAAAAATGAAAGTAGTAGCGCTCTTCGATGATGTAGGCGGCTTGCAGAGCGGTAACAATGTTTGGTTTTCCGGCGTCAAGATCGGTACGGTGAGCGGCATTCGTTTCTACGGTCAATCGCAGGTGGCAGTGTCCCTGAAAGTGGAAACCAAAGCCCAGCAATACATTCACAAAGACGCCAAGATCAAAGTGGGCGCCGACGGATTGATCGGTAATAAGATCCTGGTGATCTATGGGGGTACCGCGAACGCTCCGGAGATAGAGGACGGCGATACGCTGCGCGTAGAAAAAACTTTTTCTTCTGAAGACATCATTAATACGCTGCAGGAAAACAACCGCAACATATTAGAGATCACCACCGATTTCAAAACCATTAGTCGCAGGATTGTAAACGGCGAGGGGACTGTAGGAAAACTACTCAACGACAATGCACTGTATGCAAGCATCGATCAGGCAGCGATCTCCTTACAGGCCACCTCAGCCAAGGCCAACGAGCTGATCACAAAACTAAATGTATATGCAGCCGGGTTGAATAAAAAAGGAACCCTGGCCAACGACCTTACTACCGACACGGTCGTTTTCAAATCCATGCGCGCTTCGGTAATGCAATTGCAGGAGATCGCAGATACTGCAAATGCATTGGTGGCCACACTAAAAGAAGCCAGCACCGATCCAAACACTCCGCTTGGCGTGATGATCCACGACAAAGAAGGAGGAATGCACCTGAAGAGAACATTGGAGAATATGGAAAAAAGCACCAAGACGCTCGATGAAGATCTGAAGGCTGCTCAACATAACTTTTTATTGAGAAGATATTTTAAGAAAAAAGCGAAGGAGGAAAAGAAACATCCTTCGGCGCAATCACACAATCCAACTGAATAAATTATGAATGTTGAATTATGAGTTATGAATTAGTTAAATTTAATTATTGTATTTTAACTCAACATTCATAACTCATAATTCATAATTAATGTATTATATATTTATGAAAAAACTTCAACTATTGTTTTTGCTTTGTGTAGTGACGCTCGTAGGCAGCTGTCACAAGAAAGACAAAGAAACTACAACTGTCATCACACCCAACAGTTTTCTTTCGAGCAGTCAATATGAAAAACTTATTATTGAAATCCAGCAGGTAAGCGGCTACGAGCTTACAGATCAAACGATCAATAATCTGGTGAGCTTTTTGGAACAGCGATTAAATAAACCCGGTGGAATTCAAGTAGTCAAAACAACTGTGGGTTCTGGTGGCAAAAGCGTATGGTCGCTATCTGATCTTGCTGATCACGAAAAAGCGAACCGCACGCAGATCACCTCGGGCAATACCATTACGGCGTATTTTTATGTGGTGGACGGAGAATACACAGAAAGCACTTCTACTTCTAAAATATTAGGTATAGCGTATAGTTCTTCTGCCATGGCAATATTTGGAAAATCAATCCAGATATATGCCAATCAACCTGGGCAACCTTCGCCCACTGCTATTGAAACTACTGTGATCGAACATGAATTCGGTCATATCCTGGGGTTGGTGAACAATGGCACTTCCATGCAGGTAAATCACCAGGACACTGACAATGGAAAACACTGCAATAACACAAGCTGCCTGATGTACTACAACATCAATAGCAGCGAATCCATGACCAGCATCTTGAATGGCGGAATTCCATCGCTGGATAATAATTGTATAAATGATTTGCAGGCAAACGGGGGGAAATAAAATACCGTTTTTCTTAATCATTAAATAAAATAACACGAAGGCACAAAGACACGAAGAGTTTTCTTCGTGTCTTTGTGTTAAAAAATATTTTATATTCTTCTCATACAAAGCCTTTCATGTTTCCATTTTTTTAGAAACGAACTTCAAATCATTTTTTAAGGTTAATAGACCGTTCTAATCTTATTTCTCTTATGAACCTAAAACTAAGCGTACTCGACCAGACACCGATCCGCCGGGGAAGTAATGCTGTTGAAGCACTGAAAGAAAGTACCGAACTGGTACAACTCGCCGAACAACTTGGCTACACACGCTATTGGCTTTCCGAACATCATAACAGCAAATCACTGGCAGGCGCTGCTCCGGAAGTTTTGATCGCGCGACTGGCAAGTCTTACTTCCCGCATCCGGCTTGGCTCTGGTGGCATCATGCTTCCTAACCATAGCACACTGAAAGTTGCCGAAAATTTTCGCTTACTCGAAGGCCTCTTTCCGGGCCGTATCGACCTTGGCCTCGGGCGCGCTCCGGGCGGTGACCGGCTTACAGCCAGTCTGCTCAATCCTTCCAATACCTTCAGCCCCTCCGACTACCTGCGCCAACTCTCCGATCTGCAAGCTTTTCTGGCAGGAGACCCTGATTCCGAATCAGGAGGAAAGGTAATGGCGATCCCCGACATCGCTACGCAGCCACAGCTCTGGGTGCTGAGCTCAAGTGGCGAGAGCGCATACATTGCAGCGCACTATGGCATGGCGCTTTCCTTTGCGCAATTCATTAACCCGCTGGGAGGTCCGGAAGCTGCCAGGGCTTATCGCGAACGTTTTCTTCCTTCCGAACAATTAGCTGAACCGCAAGTAAGCGTAGGCATTTTTGTTTTCTGTGCTGCTACGGAAGAGAAAGCGCAGCAAATGCAAACCATGATGGATTATCGTTTACTGAATTTTGAAAAAGGAAGATACGATGCGCAGTTTTCTTATGAAGAAGCAAGTAGTTATAAATACACAGAACAAGAATGGAACCGCGTACTCTACAACCGGGGCCGCGCCGTTTCGGGTACGCCAGACAAAGTAAAAGAAGAGCTAATAGATCTGGCAAAAGATTTTACGGCTGATGAAATTGTGGTGAGTACTTTTGCAGAACGTTTTGAAGACCGTGTGAATTCTTACAAACTCCTGGCGAAGGCATTCGATCTGAATAAAGAATTACAGCATTAACTTCTTCTCCCATTGCACCCTTCCTATTGCTGGCGTCCCCGCCAGCAATAGGAAGGGTGCTACCAGTCAACCAATATTTAAAAAGTCAATCGAGCAATCTTCTGCTTGTATTCAGCATTTTTATCCATTGAATACGTTTCTACGAAAAGCCCTGCAATGCCAATTATGATCAGCCCTACGGCTACTCCTTTTAACACAGGCGAAGGCACAAAGATCGGCATCGTAATACCGATTACTACCATGAGAGAAAAAGAAATAAAACCTGCGAGATAACTTGACTCCAACACTTTTTCTATACGATCCATTTCAAACGCATGCAACGCACGATCTGTCTGCGTGAACTTAGCGGTTTGATAAATTTTATATTGACAATATCCGGAATAAACCGAACCTGTGATCGTAAAAAATATAGCTGCTCCGAAGATGGCATAGGACAACCCTTTTTTAAAAGCATTCGGAGAAGTTAGTTTCCAAACCAGGTACATGCCAACCATCAGCACAACACCGACTAGAATACTGACAAGCGCCATGTTGCGTTCATCGAGGTAGTATTGTACAATATAGTTTTTCATAACAATTGAGTAGAGTTAAAAGGTATTAATATTTTGATTAATAAATTAAAAAAATATTTCTACAATAAAAAATGCCTCACCTCTCCGCCGTTCGGCAGATGGCAAGGCATTCATTCTACAGGTATAAATTAGAATTAAGAAATTTCAGAATAGAAAATGACTACTATAAGTTCTGATTAGTCTTCGTGTTCTTCTTCTAAATTCTGATGGTTTTCTCCACCTAAACTATAATAATTATTTTCTTCGTCTTCGCTGCCGATTCGTTCCTGTGCATCGTCGAGCTCTGCGCCTGGGATGTCAAGGCCATTGTCGCTTTCTCCATCTTCAAAATCCAGGTTTTCTACTTTATTGCCCCGGTTGTAAATATCTTCGCTTGCAGGATATAAAGGATACCCGGGAAAACTTTTTTTACTATTCTGCTTTTTAGCAGTCTTACTTGACTTGGCCAAAGACTGTTTATTTTTAGTTGCTTTCGTTTTCATCGCCGTAAATGTTTTACACTACTAATTTCGTTTTATTTATCGTAAGATGCATTACAACGATCTTGGAACTCGTTATACTATTCCCAGTGAATGTTGATGGTCAAAACTGAAACAAAACTGAAGTTTCAAGAAAATAGATCTTCTGCGCAAGTACTGTTTTTAATCGTCGTCTAATGATCTAAACGAATTCTTAATTTAATGAAGAAACTATTGATGGCTTGTATGCTTCTAGGAGGCGTACTTGCTTTTGCTCCTTCCGCTTTTTCACAAGAACATCAACACGGCAACGGACAAGGTCAGCACGGTAATGGCAACGGGCAAAACGGAGGTGGTCGCGAAATGGACTACGACAAATTAAAAACCGATCTTTCGCTCACCGATGCACAAGTATCTTCTATGAAAGATCTTGATTCGCAGTACAAAACTAAAATGGAAACACTACGCAAAGACACTAGTCTGAGCGAAGAAGACAAAAAATCTAAAATGCAGGAGCTGAGAAAATCCAAAGAAGCAGATCTTAAAAAGATCTTGTCTGAAGAGCAATATCAAAAGCTCACCAACAGAGGCCCTAAAGGAGGCAAATAGTTTCAAACCGGAATAGCCTTTTCGTTGTTTAGGTTCTATAAGTACTGTTCCGGTACGCCGGGGCTACTGGGCTATTATGCTCAGTATTCCCGGCGTTTTTTTTACTCCATACATCGATCTTCTATATTTATTTACATACTTATACTGTAATGATATAAGCTATTTCATTTTTCATGTAAAATTTTTTCGCAACGGTAGGTTTATCTTTGTTTATATATTTTAAAAAACAAGGACAACAATGAAACAATCTATATTCGTAGTAGGATTAGCAATAGTTGCAACTACTATTTTTTCTTCTTGCAAGAAAGATTATACCTGTAAATGTCAGAAGATATACACTGACTCCAGTGGTTCCGTGAGTGTGAACGATGGTTCATATGTCTTCAAAGACAACGAAGCGAGAGCTAGCGATCAGTGCAACAAACAAGAAAGCACTGGTACCGATCTGAGAGGTCAGTATTCAAGACAATGCGATATTCAATAGACGTGAATTTATTTTTGGAATTAAAAAAAAAACAATCATCCTTAGTCAAGGATGATTGTTTTTTTTTAATCATATGATCCATTTCTTGACTGTGTGGTTGAGTTTTTCAAGAAATAATTTTTCAAATTTATAACACAGCCAACCAAGGCCAATGCTTATAAAGCAGGACGCTAAGGGAATAAGTAACATCTTCGGGTCCCCTTGCTGGATGGGGGTTTGCTCCTGTATAGTAAGCCATGACATCAGCGAAACCACTACACAAAAATGTATTGCATAGACAGCAAAAGAAATTTCACCCCAAAAACGCGAAAGTCTATTACTAAAAAATTTCACTAAATATACATTGCAATAAATAGCTCCTACCAGAAAAAAGGTCATATAGAGATAAGAAATAAATGTCTCTTGCGGTTCATCACCCATTGTATCATACGCGATCACACCTCCTACTACTAAGAAAGAGCAGACCAAGGTATATTTCCATTGTCTCCACTTTTCAAGAACTCCTTCTGCGCGCAAATAGCCAAGGATCATTCCAAAAAGAAAAAGCGCGAGCCAGGATTCCATCCAGGTAAAAAACACAAACTGCACGAGCAAAATTACAAAAGGTTTTTTCACATGAGGCAATACAAACACATTTATAAATACTACAAGCGAACCGAGGAGCTCTACACTCATCGTCCACAAGAAGGGATTGTAAGAAGTATGAACATCGTGTTTGAAATATACGCCATACAAGCTATACTGAATACAAGCATAGAGATCAGCCGAGAAAGTGATGAAGATCCCGAGCCAATCTTCGCGGTGGAGAATTTTTCCTGCTCCCCCGGGAAAGGTGAGTGAAAGTTTCATCAATACATATACCACCAAGCAGGAAAGCAATACAAGAAATGTAAGCCGGAAATAACGCGCGAGCACCAAACGCACGGTGGTGTAGGTGGAGCCTTTTCGAAAATAAGAATTGGAAAGTGCATCGCCGGAAAGCACAAAGAAAATAAATACTGCCAATGTACCGTCGAGGATAAAATTAAAATACCCGGTGCGGATCATCGGATATTTTATTCCATAACTTTCCCAGAAGAAATGATAGAACAGCACCGAAAGAGCAGCCCATCCGCGGATGCCGTCGATCTCATAGTTGCGTGGTGTGTTGGTGGTTTCCATAGTCGGAGAAATTATTAAACGGATTCGGAAAATATTTATTTATATCCTAATTCACAACTTTCATTTCAAGAATTAAAACACCTCTCCCAAATTAATAAAGAATCCCCTCGAGCCTCCAGCGCCGAATCCATAATCAACGGCGATATTGGTTTTGGAATATTTGTTCATCTTCACACGTACTCCAAAGCCCCAGCCTGCGTATACACGTTGGAGCTTGTTGGTGATATTGTCAGTTACAGATTCTCCGTTTAGAAATACTACACCTCCGAGTAAACCATTGTTCGTAATAGCAAAGCGGTATTCGGTTTCGGCGTACAACATATTTTTACTACGAAATCTTCCTTGTATATATCCTCTGCCAGTATTGTTGGTAAGATCGGTGCCTGTGCTGGGAAGCATGGTATATGGCGGATTGCCGCCGGTAGTGAGCCATATGTAGCTCCAGAAAGCCAACACATTTTTAGAAGAGAAAGGAAGCTTGTTGTATTTCCGCAGATCAATTACCAGCGATTCCCAATTATTATCACTTCCTAAGAAAGTAAAATTAGTGCGATATAATACGTGTGCATAATATCCATTGTCCGGATTGATCGAATTTTTTCTATTGTCATATTTAAAATTCAGCGCCACTCCGGAGGCCACTACTTTTCGGTGCAATCCATATTTCTGAAAATCCGTCTGGCGATTTGCCGGCGGGTCCAATTCACGCAGGTTCCAGAAGTAATCGAGATGGTAGCCGAGTCCTACATAGATATTGCGGGCTATCGAACGTAGTAAGGTCTGATAAGAACGTATATAAGAATAATCGATGTGATACCCATCGCTGAGCTTGGTATCATCGCCAAGGCCGTAGGTAGTAGAAGGATATTTCCAATAGCGCCAGTCGGTAGAGAGATTGTATTTATTTCCTCTGGTCCAGATATTCGATTGCAATGGAAGGAGAATTTGCCTGTTTTGCGAATAGGTCAAATTGACGAGTACACTTGAGATATTTTCTTTTCTTTCTTTACTGGTATAAAATGCTCCGTTTACAACTCCCAGTACTACAAATCTTGTCTGCAAGCTGTAGCCCACGCAGGGTAAGGCCGATATGAGAAGATCTCTGTGTTTGGGTGATTGTGTGGTATCTGGCCTGTGTACAGAAGGTTGTTTTTTTTTAAATACTTTTCTCCATACATCGGGCAAGTCCATTTCCTTTCGCTCGGTGCGAGCTTCCGCGCTGTCTACAACTTTTTCTCCCAGGATGATCTGTTCAGGCACAGGTTCCTGCGCTTTTGCCTTAAAGGCAAAAAAAAGAACAAAGAAAAAAAGTGCAACCCTGCCAGGCATTCGGTAATTGTATTAATTATTTAAAGATAAGCCGGATATATGAGATATGCACATGTAACTCTCTTTATTTTCCCGATTGGCTTGTATCTAGTGGTACAACGAAAAAATTATAAATTATGAGTTATGAATGTTGAGTTTATTTTCTAAAATATAAAACAATTTTTATGTCGCCGTGAATGAGAAGGAGATTCTCATAAATAAAAAAGGCCTGCATGGATACTTCCTGCAGGCCCTAAATATTAAGGGTTATAGCGTATTACTGTACTGTATTGATCTCAATATCGATGCCCTGTTTGTTTACAAAACGGAATTCCGTCAAGGCAAGCGAAGAATCTTTTTCGATCTTGATCCAGCACTTGAATTTGAAATACCACTTCATACGGATCGATGGGAAACCGGCAGTGAAGTAAGTGTATAAGAATGGATGCACCAACAAGGTTAGTTTTTTCTCATTCTGCTTGTTGATGATGAAATCAAGATTGTTCACGATCTGGTCCGGAATGCCGATGCTTGCGCTGATGGTACCGGTACCATTACATGTAGGACAAACTTCAAGGGTTTTGATGTTCACCTCCGGACGTACGCGCTCGCGGGTGATCTGCATGAGACCAAATTTGGAAAGCGGAAGAATCACGTGTTTGGCTTTGTCGGAAGCCATTTCATCTTTCATGCGCTCATAAATATGTTTGCGGTTTTCGATCCGCTTCATATCTATGAAATCGACTACAATGATTCCGCCCATATCACGCAGGCGCAGCTGGCGTGCCAGTTCTTTTACTGCTTCGATGTTTACCGACATCGCAGTATCTTCCTGGTTCGACTCCGCATTAGATTTGTTTCCGCTGTTGATGTCGATCACGTGCAAGGCTTCTGTATGCTCGATAATCAGATAACCACCGCCCGGAAGGCTTACCGATTTTCCGAAAAGTGTTTTAATCTGTTTTTCGATTCCGGCTGCTTCAAAAAGTTTTACCTTATTGTTGTGCAGCTTCAGGATCTTCTCTTTATCCGGCGCGATGGCGCGCAGATAATTTTTCGTTTCATCAAACGCTTCCTTGGTATCAACGGTAATACTGTCAAAACTTTCGTTGAGCATATCACGCAGGATAGAAGCCGCGCGGTCTAGCTCCCCGATCACTACTTCTCTCGGCTGTGCTTTTTTTAGTTTTTCAAAACCGTCTTCCCATTTCTTCACCAGATTTTTCAGATCTCTGTCGAGCTCGGCTACTTCTTTGCCTTCTGCTACTGTACGCACGATCACGCCGAAACCTTCCGGTTTGATGGAGTTCATCAGACGAATCAGGCGTTGGCGCTCTTCTTTGGAAGCGATCTTTTTGGAAACGCTTACTGCCGAAGAGAACGGTACTAATACAATGTAGCGTCCTGCAATAGAAAGTTCGCAGGAAAGGCGAGGACCTTTGCTGGAAATTGGCTCCTTGACAATCTGCACCAGGATATGCTGACCTTTGGTAAGCACTTGGGCAATCTTGCCGTTTTTGTCAATATCACTTTCCATCTTAAAGCCATTTAGCTTTGAAGAAGAACCTTTAGGATTTGACTGTACATGTTTGGTGTATTTGTTAAGAGAGCGGATCTGCGGACCAAGGTCCAAATAATGGAGGAAGGCGTCTTTCTCATAGCCCACATCAATAAATGCGGCATTGAGTCCTGGCACGACCTTTTTGACCATGCCCAGGTATATATCTCCTACGGTAAAGGAACTGCCTTTATCGTCAAAATGACATTCAACAAGCCTCTTGTCTTTTACAAGTGCTATGCGGTCACCTTTTGGAGTAGAATTGATGTATAATTCTGTACTCACCTTAGAATATGTTAAAATGTGAAAGGGTTATTGGTCATAAAACTTCTTCGTTTATGCCAATAACCTCTTAATATTATTACATTCCAAGAAGAAATAATTATTTCTTCTTGTGTCTGTTTTTTCTAAGGCGTTTTTTTCTTTTGTGAGTAGCGATCTTGTGTCTCTTTCTTTTTTTTCCGCAAGGCATAATTGTAATTGTTTTTAATTTTTAAATATGTTTTTACTTTTTTCGCCAATGATCCGTCCGCTAGTCGGAGAAGATCATTGCAGGTCTTTGATGTAGCTGTCTACGGTATTCCTGAATTCAGGATCGTTATCCAGCTCTCTTGCTTTTTTAAAAGCTTCCAGTGCTTTGTCCTTATCGCCGGCGTTTGCCAGGGCCACTCCCAGATAAAACTGTCCGGTGGAATGTTTCGGATTGATCGCTAAAAGCTCTTCAAATCTTTTCACGGCCTTATCGTATTGGCCGGATTGTATAGAAAGAATTCCCAGGTTGTAAAGCGCGCTTTCGTTCTTCGGATCGGTTTGCAATACATCGCGCAGGATCTTGATCCCTTGCATTGGGTTTTCGGTCCCTATATAAGTAAGAGCCAGTTTGGATTTCACTTCGAGATTATCGGGTTCTTTTACAAGGATCCTGGTATAATATTCTCTAGCTTTTCCATTATATACCGGTTTATCTTTTTCAGAAGCAAAATTGAAAGCTTCCATATAGATATCGGCTGTCTTGGCCCAATTTGACGTTGTCGGTTCCAGCTCTGAAACCTTCTCTGAGTAAGCCGCAGCGCTATCGTAACGATGAATTTTGCGGTAGGCGGTAATCAAAGAGTCCGCAAAATTACTCTTTTTTTCTGGATTTGAAACAGATAAAAAAGATTTTCTGAACCTTTCGATAGCAGCCTTCTCATTTTCAGACACTTCCATCTTATGAAGGTTGTTCATGGAAGGGCTAGGGTCTTGTGAAGCTGGAGTAACGGGTTTTTCTTCTGCCAGTTGTTTATCGCTTTTTACAATAATTTTGGGAAGACTAAAAAGCAAAATCACAGATACAATACCTGTGATAATGATAAGTATCTGTGATTTCGACATTACTTAAATTCTCTGAAAATCGGGTAATTAAACTAGTCTACTTCTTCTTCTTCTTTGTAGTTTACATTAGCTACCTTCACTTTTTCACTGGTTTTGATCTGCTCTACAAATACTTTAGCAGGTTTAAAGCTTGGGATAAAATGCTCGTCGATAATGATCGCAGTGTTCTTAGAGATATTTCTTGCTACTTTTTTCGCTCTCTTTTTGTTCACGAAACTGCCGAACCCTCTCACATACACGTTGTTTCCCTCTGCCATAGAATTTTTTACTACTTCAAAAAACGCCTCTACCGTTGTTGAAACATCCGACTTGTCGATTCCTGTCTTTTCTGCAATAGTTGCAATTACCTCTGCTTTTGTCATGTTGTGTATTTATAAATTACTTTGTGATAACTAATTAACCTTACAAAGGTAGATTTAAGTATTTAGAAATAAAAAGATTTTCGTAAAATATTAAACCAGAGTATATTGCAAACTTTAAGTAAATCTTACAAGGCAGAATGGCGGAAAAGGACGGATTTAGTAATCTATTGATTAACTGGTACAATAAGCATAAAAGAGACCTTCCCTGGCGCGAAGGGCGCGATCCATATAGGATTTGGCTTTCTGAGATACTGCTTCAACAGACCCGTGTAGCTCAGGGACTTCCCTATTATTTGCGCTTTTTAGAAGCATTTCCTGACATAAAAGCACTTGCCTCCGCTTCTGAAAAAGAAGTACTGAGACTCTGGCAGGGGCTCGGTTATTATTCCCGCGCCCGGAATCTTCATTTTACCGCTAAAGTCATCGTAGCCGATCATAAGGCTATCATACCTGGCAATTATCAGGCGCTTCTCAAACTGAAAGGCGTAGGCAAATACACCGCCGCCGCCATCGCTTCCTTTGCGTACGGTGAAAAAGTGGCTGTGGTAGATGGCAACGTATACCGTGTACTTTCGCGCGTTTTTGGGCTGCAAGAAGACATTGCTTCACCAGCCGGACAAAAAGCTTTTCAGGCACTTGCCGATAGTTTATTGCCGGATCAGAATGCTTCTACCCACAACCAGGCCATTATGGAATTCGGCGCGCTGCATTGTACACCGCAAAAACCTTCCTGCGAAGATTGTCCGCTGGCTTTTATGTGCTATGCGTATGCAAACAACCAACAATCATCGCTCCCTGTGAAGCTCAAAAAAACAGCCAAAACAGATCGCTATTTTCATTACCTGGCTTTCAAATCGGGTACTAAATATTTGATGAAAGAACGTAAGGGAAAAGGTATCTGGCAAGGGCTTTATGAGTTTCCGCTTGCGGAAGAAAAAAGCCTGATGGAGATTGGCAAACTATTGAAAAAACGTTTTGGAAAAACAGCGACTCAGGTGCACATCAAATCCGAATCACGCGCTTACAAACATATTTTATCGCATCAAAATCTACATGTAAAATTCTGGGTCCTGGAGTCGGAAGAACTTGCTGCATACCTTGTCAACAAAGAAGAATACCGATTTTTTACTACCAAAATGATACACGATTTACCTAAACCCATACTGATAAATAAGTTTTTGGAAGAGTCTGTTTTTTGATGTACCTTTATAGTTGGCAACAAAGGTTGTTGCCAGTAATTCAATAACTATTTTTTTATTTATTAAACTTTTAAAATTATGGCAGGAGTAAACAAAGTAATCCTCTTGGGCAATCTGGGCAAAGACCCGGAAGTGCGTGCTTTCGAAGGCGGCACAAAAAAAGCGTCCTTTTCACTTGCAACGGGTGAAACTTTTTTGGACAAGAACGGCCAGCGTCAAGAAAGAACAGAATGGCACAACGTAGTTTTTTGGGGCAACATTGTAGATGTGATTGAAAAATATCTCAAAAAAGGTAGCCAGGTATACGTTGAAGGCCGCATCACCACACGTTCTTACGACGATAAGGATGGGCAAAAAAAATACATTACCGAAATCGTAGGTCAAAGCATGACCCTTGTAGGAGGAAAACCATCTGGTAATGGTGAAAACAACTCTTCCTACCAGGACAACAGTTCTACTATTAAACAGTCAGAGTCGGTAAACTCCAGTATCATGGCAGACAGTTCCGACGACCTGCCTTTTTAACGATGTTTCACTAAACCCTCTGCGTTTTGGACAGTCATAGTTACTATAGCAACCTTACTACTCAAACAAAGAGGATCAATCTTATAATGCCTGTCGTGTCGTGTACACGCAGGCATTGCTCTTTTTAATACTTGCCTCGCCAAACATTTTCCTTTTATCAAAATGAAAAAACTAATCAGACAAATAATCGGCTCCACGAAGAAAAAACTTACGAGTGAAGAAGCGGTAGAGACCATCAACGAAGTGATGGAAATGACTACCGGTGAAGAAAGCTCGGAAGAAGAAAAAGAGTTGATCAAAAGCCTGGTAAAATTCCGAGATACTACCGTAAAACAAATCATGACAGCAAGACCTGATATCATAGGCCTTGGGTGGGATTGTGATTTCGAAGAAGTATTGAAGTTTGTAAGTAAATGGCAATTCTCAAGAATTCCTGTCTTCAAACAAGATATTGATAAGATCGAAGGTGTGTTATACATCAAACATCTTTTCCAACATCTCTCGGCAGGAAAAGATTTTGACTGGCAGAAGCTTATTCAACCCGTAGACTTTATTCCTGAAACAAAAAAAATTGATGAGCTGTTGAAATTTCTCCAACAGAAACACCAGCATATGGCCGTTATTGTAGACGAGCACGGTGTAACGGCAGGCCTGGTAACACTTGAAGATATCATTGAGGAGATCATTGGTGAGATCCACGATGAATTTGACGAAGAAGAAAAACATTTCAATAAAATAGACGACAAGACGTTTATCTTTGAAGCAAAAATATTGCTGACCGATTTCTGTAAAGCGCTGAAAATAGAACCTTCTATTTTCGACGAAGTAAAAGGTGAAAGCGAATCGCTTGGCGGGTTGATACTGGAGATCAATTCTGATATCCCTAAAAAAGGAGACCGCATTCTATACGATCATTTTGAATTTGTGATTGAAGATGCAGACAATAAAAGAATTTTATCTATAAAAGTACTGATACACGAAGAAGATACCGTAAATGACAAACATGAATAAGTGGTGGAGTATATTGCCGTTGATGCTGTTCCTGATTTCCTGCAGTGAAGATTATTTGCCAAAACCAAAAGGATACAACCGCATCGACTTGCCGCCCCACAATTACCAGCTGCTAACAGAAGACCATCCTTATATATTTGAATATTCCAAAAATGCCGTGATCAAAAAAGATGTTTCCATGATCGCAGAGCCACATTGGATCGATGTATACTATCCCGAATTCCAGGCCTACATCCAGCTTACCTACAAGCCGCTCCAAGGCAAAGGAAAAACATTTGACGAACATGTCGACGACTCACACAAGCTTGCCGGCAAGCATAATGTCAAAGCCTATTCTATCGAAGAAGGACAAGTGAGAACTCCCAAAGGCTACAACGCTACTATCTTCGAGCTTACAGGAGAAGTACCCAGTCAATTTCAATTTTATGTAACCGACTCCACTAAACATTTCCTTCGCGGAGCAATCTATTTTCAAACCGCTACCAAAAATGATTCCCTTGCACCGGTCATTGAATATTTAAAGTATGATGCGATGCATTTGGTGAATTCAGTTGATTGGAAGAAATAACTGAATCTTGATTAAAAAGGATGCCGGATACCAGATGCCGGATAAAATTATTGAGAGTTAAAAATTTATCTGGCATCCGGAATCTGGTATCTTGTTAGAATAATAATTGTTTATAAAACCAATGAAAGCAATAAGTTTTTTCCTCCTCTCTTGCGTACTATTTCTCAGCTCTTGTTTTTCCTACAAAGAACTTGAGATCGGCGATGTGCAGGATGTGAAGTTCAACAAGCTAAGCGGCGATGAGAGCCAGCTTGAGATGCAGGCAGGCTTGCATATTAAAAATCCGAATGGATATAAGATCAAGATCAAACGCATCGAAGCGGATATGTTTTTGAATGGAAAAAATGCTGGCAAAATGACGCTTGCAAAAAAAATAGTATTACCACGTCACTCCGAACAATTGCAAACATTCACCGTCAATGCTGAACTGTCAGATCTCCTATCGCTCTTACCAGCCGTGATGTTCGGAGGAGACATTAATGTTCAGTTGAAAGGAAATATTTACGGTAAGGTTTTTATTTTTCGTAAAAAACTTCCCCTGGAAGCAGAGCAAAAGATCTCTTTGAAGGATTTGAAAGGACTTTAGTATTTTAGTGGACCACAATCATAGCTCCTTAATTACGCTCAAACGGCCAAAAAACCATTCATAGTTATCATCTTGTAAATTCTTAACTCCTGTAAATCAAGGTTCAGAATATTTTTTTATCTTCGTCCTACCAATATGCAACCTACATTTATGAAAAAAATAATACTTACTTCGATACTTTCTTTTTGCTGCACGCTTGCCTTTCCACAAGCTGAGCTCAGCACCTACTCCGCTACCGGTAGAGCCGGTGTGGCTACCACCTTTGCTACCGATTATCAAGCCATCGGTATTAACCCTGCGAACCTTGGTTTTGGTCGCGTGAATGAAGGAAAAAAATTTACGCTGGGCTTTCTTGAGGCCGCTGGCAACGTGTATCACCAGGGTTTGAGCAACAAAGATTTTTCTACTTACGGACTTCACTATAAAAATGTAACCACTGCTGAAAAAATAACAGCAGCACAAAAATTTGCTTCCAACACCATTTCTGCAAACCTCGACTTCATGCTTTTCGGCGTAGCTTTCCAGGATGAAAAATTCGGAGGCCTTGCTATTACAGTGCGTGAGTCGTTTCGTTATTATTCCAAACTTACCGGACTTGGCTCCGACTACCTCTTCCGAGGCGCTACTTCTTCTGCCTTTGACTCGTTGATCTTGTCTAACGGTGCTGTAGTAGCCAATAATCCAAACAATTATTCTTCTTACCAAAGCGGCGGAGTCACCATTGATAGCGGGAAAGCAAATATACCTTTTTCAGTAGGAAAGGTGATCGGAAACTCTAAGATCAAACAACACTGGTACCGCGATTATGCCATCAGTTATGGACGAAAAGTATTAGACAAAAATGGAATTCAACTTTATGCAGGTGTAGGCGCGAAGTATGTAGCGGGCTACAATTACATAGACATCAGCTCCGACGGAAATGTGGCCAGTGGCAAAGTGGCACTTAACCCGATCACGAAACCTATACAGACACTGGGCGTTACTTCTCCTTCTAATACACCGAACAACAATTACCAGGCGATCGGAAATGGCTATGGATTTGATCTCGGACTTACGTTGTCGATCAAACAGAAATATAAGATCGGGGTCTCTGCTGTAAACATCGGATCGGTGACGTATACGAAGAACGTTTACTCACTTAAAGACTCTGCCGTTGCACAAGTGGTATACAGAGAGAACGAAGGTTTTAAAGGCGTAGGACAAATCGTAGCCTGGAATGGAGAGAAAAAACTTGTGGTGGCGCTACCTGCCATGCTCCGTGCTGGCGCCAGCGTAAGCTTGTTTGATTACAAAATGGAACTCGGCTTCGACGCGGTGATCCCACTCAACGATGCTGCTGGTAACTTCACCAATCCATTGATCGCAGTAGGCGGTGATTATAAAATCCTTAAAACGATCAAACTTTCGTCCGGATTTAGCATGGGCGGAAATACGGCGAAGAAATTTAACCTGCCTTTGGGCGTGATGTTCAGCTTCAACAATACACTTGAATTTGGGGTGGCATCGAGAGATGTGCTGAGTTATTTCCTTACTACAGGCAACTCCTACTCTCTTGCGGTGGGTGTCCTAAGGATAAGGATCTAGAGTATTATTCCGTATACTGTTGCTGTCTATAGGCTGACAGCAACAGTATACAGAACATTATTTCTTCCTCACTAAAATTATCTCCCCCTCAAAAAATTCTTTCTCTTTCATCTTTTCTGCAAAAGCCTTCACCATGGCCTTCGAGCTTGTATAGTGGTCTTTGACATTTACGTCGGAAACTATTTTTATCTTTAAGATATCGCCTTCTATTTTATAGTTAAAGAAATTGAATTTCCCTTTGTAATCCAGCTTTTCCAGATTTATCAGGTTAACACCTTCTACAGTGGTTGCAAAGGCTCTGTATGCTTCCACGGTTGTATACGCTTTACTTTTGTCTTCTACTATTATGCTGTATTCTGTTTTATTAAACGAGTAAATTTTCAGAACTGAAGAATCTTTTTTCTCTACATCTTCCTTTAGTTGCCATGATCCCAGCAAAGCCTTGTCTATGGCTACGTTTGGCGTTTCTGAGAGTGGAATGTCGGAATTGTAGGGACAACCGGTGAGGAGGAAAACCAGTGAAAATAAAAGAATGAATAAAGCGGAACGGTTCATGGTCTATCACAGTTAAATTTTTTATAAAAAGATTATTATAAGCGGCTCGCTTGGCACAGCCGAGGACCAATATTATCGCCAGCCTATGGCCGGATAGTGATGAATGCTGCAAACTATTTTAGTAAAATATTAAATTAAAATATGTGCAAATAATCACGTTACCCCTAGTGTCCCGGCCAGAGGCCTAACGATAATAGTTGCCACTCGCGAAAACGCGAGCGGACAACCAGTGAAGAGAAAAACCAATGGGAATAAGAGAAAGAACAAGGTGTAGCGGTTCGTGATCATAGGGAATAGCAATTTTGTTTTATTAAGAAAATCAAAATCATGTAAATCTTCCAATCCTGAGAATCAAGGTTCAGATCAACCCGCGCGATTTCAGCTCCAGATATTTATTTAAGCTCGCTACGGTAAGATTCTGCGGGGAAGTAAGGATGGTATGAATTCCGAATTTGCGCAGTTCTTTTACGATCATTCTTTTCTCAAAGGCAAATTTCTCAGCGATCGTTTTGATGTAGATTTCTTCAGTGGATTTTGCATCGCCGGAAGAAAGTTTCGCCAGCTCCGTATTTTCAAAAAAGATGACCACAAGCAAATGGTCCTTCGCGATCTTGCGAAGGTATTGCAATTGACGATTCATCGAAACCAGTGATTCAAAATTCGTATACAGCATCACCAAGCTGCGCTGGCGTAATTGTGTTTTTATATTTCTATACAAACGTCCAAAATCCGATTCCTGGAAACGCATATCCTGGTTGTACAGCGCTTCCATAATGCTTTGCATCTGCGTGCTTTTTTTCTCCGCTTTCAGGATCGTTCCGATCTTATTGGAAAAAGTGATCAGCCCTGCCTTATCATCTTTTTTGATGGCGATATTGGAAAGGACAAGTGTGGAGTTGATGGCATAGTCGAGCAAGGTCATTCCTTCAAAAGGCATTTTCATTGCTCTTCCTTTGTCAATCACACTGTATAATTGTTGCGATTTTTCATCCTGGTAGGTATTCACCATCAGTGAAGCCTTACGGGCTGTAGCTTTCCAATTGATCGTGCGAAGATCGTCTCCACTCACATATTCCTTGATCTGATCAAACTCGCGGTTGTGGCCGATCTTACGGATTTTTTTTATTCCTATTTCGGTGAGCCTGTTCGAGATCGCAAACAATTCGTATTTGCGCATTTGCAAGTACGAAGGATATACAGGCACCATTCTGTTTTCAGGAAATGCAAATCTCCTGGACACCAATCCTATCGGGCTGCTCACATATATGCGCAAGCTGCCGAAATCGTATTCGCCGCGTTTTACCGGGCGAAGTTTATACAAAATTGTTTTATGCTGCCCGGGCTTAAGATTGGTCTTGACCTTAAAATCACGGATTTGAAATTGATGTGGGATCTCGTCTACGATAGAGATGACAACGGGAAAAGAAAAACGGTTTTCGCAATAAAGATAAATATTATTTTCATCGCCATTGGAAAGTCGATCGGCAGTATCACGTTTTCCTACAAGGGCATTTTTTTTTGAAAATAAAAAATAAATATCCAATGCTACCGCCGCCATCAACAGTATGAAAGCGATTTTGGCGATGAGAAACAATCCTATGTATACAAAACCTAGCAGAAACATAGCTATCAGAATTCCGATAGCAACGAAAAGCCGGCTCTTTAGAAAAAGAGGATTATTATAAAGTTTGTCAAAAAAACGTCCGATTGCTTTCATGATTTTTCCTTATCTGGGAACCTCCACTTTCGTGATGATCTCTTTGATAATATCTTTTGCCGTCAGTCCTTCCATTTCTTTTTCAGCGGTAAGCATGATACGATGGCCGAGTACCGGGTACGTCACGTCTTTGATATCTTCCGGCGTTACGAAATCTCTCCCGCGCATAGCGGCCATTGCTTTCGCCCCGCGCATGATGGCGATGGAAGCTCTTGGCGAAGCACCGAGGTAAAGCGCACTGTTGTTGCGCGTCTGGTTTACGATCTGGCTGATATAGCGTACTAGATTTTGATCGATGTGTAAGTTATTCACTTTCTCACGGTACTGCTGGATCTGCTCTCCACTAAGGATTGGCGCGATCATGTTGAGATCGTTGGAACTCTTGCGCTGGTGGAAACCTGTTAGAATTTTTTCTTCTTCTTCCAGCGAAGGATAACCGATCTCTATTTTATAAATAAAACGGTCGAGTTGCGCTTCCGGTAAGCGATAGGTTCCTTCCTGCTCCACCGGGTTTTGCGTAGCCAGCACGATGAACGGAGGAGCCATTTTATAAGTAGTGCCGTCAATGGTCACCTGGCGTTCTTCCATTACTTCAAACAGGGCAGACTGTGTTTTTGCCGGGGCACGGTTGATCTCGTCGATCAGTACGATGTTGGAGAAGATGGGACCTTTTTTGAATTCAAATTCGGAATTTTTGCTGTTGTATACAGAAGTTCCCAATACATCGGAAGGCATCAGGTCGGGTGTAAATTGGATGCGGGAAAAACCCGAAGAGATCGTACGTGCTACGATTTTTGCGGTGAGCGTTTTGGCTACTCCCGGCACTCCTTCGATCAGTACATGTCCGTCGGCCAGGATCGCCGAGAGGATGAGGTCTACCATTTGATGTTGACCTACTACAATTTTGGCGATCTCGCTGCGTAGCTGTTCTACCGCATTTCTTAACTCAGAAAGATCTGTTCTGCTGTTGAATAATTCCTGATTTTCCATGTATCGTGATTTATTTTTTTGTTCTTATTCTTTTAGTGGTGCCACGACTTTGAGTCCTAGCACCACTATGTATAATTTATACCAGACTTTTTTTGCGAAATGCTTCTATCCTCCTGTTCAGCTCCAGCAGATCGGCCTGGCTGATCGAATTGGCTCTTTGAACATGTTGGATCAGGCTGAAGAGCTGCATCACTTCTGTCTGATCCATTCCGGACCGTTGCGCGATCTTTTCAATAAATTCTTTGTCGAATTCGGTAGAGGCTACATAGAAATTCGTGCGGATATACTCCAGGAAGTAATAGATCTTTTTACCGGCGATGTCTTTATGATTTCCATTTTGAAAATACAACCTTCCGATTGTACTTACAAATTCGACTGTAGTATTTTTCGGCGGCTCTACCACAGGGATCACGCGTTGGACGCGCTTGGACTCAAATACAATATAGACAATTGCCGACCAGAGCGCCAGGTAATATGCCCAGTTCAACGGAGGCTGGCTCTCGATAAAGCGCAGGCTATTGGAATCATCTTTGCGAAAATTTTTATAATACTCATCCCAATAAGTATCGCGTACAGGCAAGTAGGAAAGAGAAGCAGAAATAAAATCAGCATTGTTTGCCAGCATCATATTATAATTGGTAAACGCCACTGGTGTGGAAGAAATATAAAAATATCCATCCCCGAAACGTACCTGTATGTAACAAGCTTTATCCTCACTGTTTTTACCAAGGATCACAGTATTGGCGGTGTCTACAGAACTGAAATAACCTGTAACGGTTCCATCGCGGTACCAATATTTTTTCCCGTATGTTTTCAATCTCGGATTTAGCAAAGTAAGATAGATCGAATCTTTTTTCACATTCGACTTCAGATCTTCACTGCTGAAATCTTTTTCATAATAACCAATATTCATCTGCAAATTCAAGGTATCGGCAAACTTGCCTTGAATTCCTTCCGCAGCGATGAAAACTGTATTCCCTTCGCTTACAAATTGCAGCAAGGCATTGGCATCCGTTTCGCCAGGAGAAAAACTGGAGTTAATAAAAATATAATTCTTCAGCAAGGATGAGGTATCGTAATAATTTTTTAGGTCAGGAATGATCTTGGAGTTTTCCAATTCTTCTTCTTGCTGTGGCTGCTGCTCCAGTTCCTGGCTATCCATAGAAGAGGTGTCCGGAACGCCCAGGCTATCGAGCAAGACATTCAGGCTGTCTGAAAAATTTTCTCTTGTATATCTCTCTTCCGTTTGATTGTCGGCCTTAGAATCTACGTAGGTATATTGCTGGCTGTAGTCGTAATAATCGAGTACCTCGTAGGGAGTACGTTCCTTGGTCTCTATTTTTTTATCGGGAAAAATATCGCTGAGAAAATTATATACCAGGTAATCACCGTAAGGGTTTTTATCTTTTTTCTCAAAGGTCTCATACCAGTTGATTCGCTTAGGCATATACAACTGCACGACGATGACTACCAAGGCCACGAAACCGATCAATATAAAAGGCAGCGCTTTTCTCATCGGGCATTCGTAGTTAGCGTGGAAAATGCATTAAAGTCAGCGCGCACTCTTGAAAATTTTTCTGCATCGATCTCTACGTTTCCATACCAGACGTATTCGTATACATAGGTAATGTTTTCAAAACCTGTACGCAGTGGTGCAGATTTCAATTCATACAAATAATCGCGGTTGGTCTTGTTGATCTCCCAAACGATCTGGCTTTTATCGGAAAGCTGTTTGAGCGATTTCAAATAATACAAACGTACGGCACGGCGGTACATGCCTGTCTGCACAGCTTCTTCGATCATCTTGTCAAAGTCGATGGTATTGATGTCTTCCGTAAGTTCGGAGAAATCGAGTCCATTGCCATCGCGCGCATTGCGTTTTGCAAAAATACCGATCGCGTTCATTCGCATAACGATCAAGATCAATCCAATAATAAGCGCGACGCAGATGATATAGAAAACAATATTCTCGGCAGAGCCGGTGGGATTGAAAATTACGCTAAGTAAAAAACCAACAATCCGGTACAGGATCTTATCCAGCAAAGATGGCTCTTCCAGCTTGCGGTTAAGATCATATTGGAAATCAGGTTCCAGCTTTTTTTTGTTTAGTTCTGTTTGGTTAAAACTTCTTTCTGAGATCTCGGTGGAAGATTCCAGTCGCACCGCTTTTTCTTCCGCAAGCATATTAGCAGGAGCCAGCACACTGGTGACGATTGTTAGAAACAGTATGTAAATATATTTTCTCAAAGGGTTGTCAAATGATTTTGTGCATCTTCTTTTTCCAGGCTATGCGATACTTCTTCGAGTGTTACGCTTGGTTTTACGAAAGCTTCTTTCCGATTGAGCAGGATAGGAAGCAATATAAAATAGTATACTATAAAACACAGCGAACCAAGGATGATGGTAAGTTTAAATCCGATAGGTGCATCGGTCATCCGGGTGACATAGCTTTCCAGGAAGCCTGCCGTGATAAAGATTGGAATAAGGCCGATGCAGATTTTCACCGCGCGTCTGGCACCATTTACCAGCGAGGTGGTGCGTGTAAGTGTACCCGGGAATAAAATACTATTGCCCAATACAAAACCCGCGGCTCCTGCAATTACGATCGCTGAGATCTCCAATGTACCGTGGATCCAGATGGTGAGGAAGGAAGTGAGGAATAAACCTTTTTTATAGAAGAACCATTGAAAAGCGCCAAGCATAATACCGTTGCGGAACAAGATCCAAGCCGTGCCTATAGAAAATGCGATACCCATCACAAAAGCGTAGAAAGAGACGCGGATATTATTGGTGGTGATATAATAAAACATGCTATTCGCATCCTCCCCTTTGTAGACTGCCATTGGATCTCCTTTTTCAATGTTCTCCAGTGTCATGTTCACATAATCATCGCCCATGATCACACGTACAAATCCTTCGTCGTAAGAAGTAGAGACAATACCTATGAGCACGGCGATCATGAAGATGGAAAAGGAATAGAAAAGATGTTTCTGAGACTGTTTGAATTCCTTCGGTAATTCGTACGCCCAGAAATGTATAAACCGGTTGGATTTTTCTTTTTTGTTTTTGTAAACGGCCTGGTAGATCTCTGCTGTAATTCCATTGAGGTACACAGTGGTTTTGCTGTCGGGATAGTTGGTCTGCGAAAAAGCGAGGTCGTCGGTAAGCTCAATGTACAAGTCGGCCAGCTTATCCGGATTGATCGCAGCGCTCCTTGCAAGCATGTCTTCTACTTCACGCCATTTTTTTTCGTTCTTTCTTAAAAATACGACTTCCCTCATAGCTAATTGTGATCGCCTTACTGCTGATCTTTTGAAAGTTCATTTTTACTCTTTCAAAAACAAAGGCAAGGATTTTTATCAAAGGTAAATAATCATTTCAATATAGAAATATTAATTGAAAAATTACTTACTTTTGAAAACAGCACAAAAAATAATCATGGCCCGAATAAAACTGGAAACCACCCAGAATGTACTACTGGAGTTCGACCTGGCAGGCACTGGCGACCGCATCGTATCGGGCTTGCTCGACTGGCTTTTTATTGGCGCTTATATTTTTGTCTGCTACCTGGTGTTTATCGCAATGCTCGAAATTCCTTCGCATTTAAGCGGCACCGGCGAACTTATTTTTTTTATAGTATTAGGAATTCCAATTGCCTTTTATCATCCCTTGTTTGAGATCTTTTTGAATGGCCAATCTCCCGGGAAAAAGATCATGAAGATAAAAGTGATTAAGCTGGACGGCTCACAGCCCGGGCTCGGCGACTATATACTTCGATGGCTTTTCCGCACGATCGACTATATGCCTTTCTTTTTTCTAACAGCGATCATCACGATTTCGGTTTCTAAAAAAGAGCAACGCATCGGCGATATTGTAGCAGGCACTACGGTAGTAAAACTAAAAAAAAGAGCCACGCTGGAAGATACGATCCTCAAGGTGGTAGAACATAATTACAAACCTGTATTCAGCGATGTATTAAGGTTTAGCGACAAGGATATCAATACGATCAAAGAAGCTTTGGCGCTTTACAAAAAAAATAACAACCCAAAACACATCGATATCCTCGCAAAAAAAATCCGTCAGCTGCTGGCTACTGAAAACAATACCATGTCCTCTGCGAGACTACTGGATACGATCATTAAGGATTATAATTTTTATACGCACGATCATTAGTCTGAACCTTGATTTTCTGGATTAGAAGATTTACAGGATTTTGATTTACAGGATTATTTTTTATCCTTCAGAAGGAATCCGCCAGCTGGCAGACGATTAGAAATTCCTGCTATAAATTTCAGGAATTCGTCCGCTCAGAGTCTCCCACACCCGGAGAGTAAAGTTTATACTACCCTTTGCAGGGGACTCTGAGCGGACTAAAGTTTATAAGCTTAGGATAAGTAAATAAACGATAGTGCTGGCTCCGCACGAGTTTCCTTCTGAATGACAACTCGCACACATACACTGATCATGGAAATAAAAATCCTGTAAATCTTCTAATCCAGAAAATCAAGGTTCAGATTCAATCCTGGTCGGTTTTGCAAAAGGATTTGAATTGAAGTAAATTACAAGTAAATACGGATCGTTATGTCAGAAGAACATGAGACGCCTCTAAAGGAATATACCAGCGCACAACTTGCTTTGCGCAATGGCAAAGACAAAGAAGAAATCTGGGTAGCCTGTGAAGGATTGATCTATGAGGTTACCAAATCAAGGCTTTGGAGAGACGGAAAGCATTACGAACACTGGGCAGGACAAGACCTCACCGAAGAACTAAAAGATGCACCGCATACAAAAAATGTTTTTGATAAATTTAAAGTGATAGGAAGGTTGAAATAATTATGAATTATGAGTTATGAATGTTGAATCAGAATACAACATTAACTTTCCTTTAACTTATAACTCATAATTCATAACTCATAACTTGTAAAAATGATCGCCATCATCGACAGTGGTTCTACTAAATCAAGCTGGGTCTTTATAGAGAACGGTTTGAAAGCCTATGAATTGAAAACCGTAGGATTTAATCCTTACTATCAAGATTCGGAAGAGATCTTTCAGATTCTTTCGAATGACTTATTACCTTTGCTGCCGAAAGAAAAAAAAGTGGAAGCGCTCTACTTCTACGGGGCTGGTTGCTCAAGGCCTTCACAGCAGGCGATCGTTTCGGAAGGATTGCAGAAGGCATTTCCACAAAGCGTCATTCAGGTAAACCACGACATGCTCGCCGCTGCCCGCGCTTTGTTCGGGCATGAAGCAGGAATCGCCTGCATCGCTGGTACAGGCGCGAACACTTGTTATTATGATGGCGAAGATATCGTCGAGAATATTTACTCGCCGGGCTTAGCACTGGCGGATGAGGGAAGCGGAGGATTCTTAGGAAAAATGCTAGCGCGCGATTATGTGCGCAAGGTTTTACCTGCTCACCTGATGGAAAAATTTGAGGCATTTACTCCTGATCGCCTGGAAGATATTATGGATAAGGTCTATAAAAAACCTTTTCCCAATCGCTACCTCGCCTCGCTGGCGCCCTTTGTGGTAAAAAACCAGGAGGATCCTTACCTGTTTAAAATGGCGTATGAAAATTTCGAACAGCTGTTTACACAATGTATCTGCCGTTATGAAAAACATACCCGGCTTCCCATCCGCTTCATCGGCTCCATCGCAGCACACCTTCGTCCGGTGCTCGACAAAGTAGCCGCGGACAAAGGCCTACAGGTAGACAAAGTTATGTCCAGCCCGATCGAAGGACTGATAGAATTTCATTTTCAAAAATCATAATAAAAATATGAACGTCACCGAATCGTCTTCGCACTACAACCAACTGGAGCAAATGCCGCTGGCAGAGCTTTTGAAAAATATTAACAAAGAAGATCAAACTGTTCCGCTTGCTGTCGAAAAAGCGATCCCGCAAATTGAAAAACTGGTGCAGGCTATAGTAGAACGTATGAAAAATGGCGGACGCCTTTTCTACATTGGCGCAGGCACCAGCGGTAGATTAGGAATTGTAGATGCTTCTGAATGTCCCCCTACCTTTGGAGTACCCTTTGATCTTGTGATCGGCATCATCGCCGGCGGCGATACAGCGATCCGCAAGGCCGTGGAATTTGCTGAAGATAACCGCGAGCAGGCATGGAAAGATCTAACGGAGCATAACATCAACAGCCAGGATACCGTGATCGGCATTGCTGCTTCCGGCGGCACGCCCTATGTGATCGGTGGATTGGAAGCTTGCAAGCGCAACAATATTCTTACCGGCTGCATCACCTGCAACCCAGGTTCCAAACTGGCTGCAACAGCCGACCTTCCTATAGAAGTGATTGTAGGCCCGGAATTCGTAACCGGCAGCACACGCATGAAAGCAGGCACTGCGCAAAAACTTACCCTTAATATGATCTCCACTTCCGTGATGATCCAACTAGGCCGTGTGCGCGGAAATAAGATGGTAGACATGCAACTCAGCAACCACAAGCTGGTAAAGCGTGCCACGCATATGATCATGGAAGAGCTAGGCATTGAAGAAACTGAAGCGCAGGCGCTGCTTGATAAACACGGGAGTGTGCGAAAGGCTGTGGATGCGTACAAGGCTAATTTTAAATTATGAATTATGAATTTTAAATTAAAATAGCGTCAAGTCATTTGAAGAATAACATGGAACTAAAAAACGGTCCTCTTGTTAAGTTTTTCAATTGGTATTTCTTCAATTTAAAATTCATAATTTAAAATTTAAAATTCCAAGCCATGCAAGACATCGAACCCTTCTACAACTGGGAATACTACTACAACAGCGCTGAAGACGAGCGTTCACCGTTTTATGGGTTGGAGTATAATTACGATCAGTACAGCAACCAGATCTACGGCTACTACATTCATCCCGGTTGGGATTATATTGGTTCGGAAACGCTTTATATTAAAATTCTCTTTGCCGACTACGACAACGGTGTAGTGATCATCGAATTTTTAGGCGAGTGGAACGACACGCTGCACAACGATGTCATGCATCTCAAGCGGAATGTGTTGGATCATTTTAACGGAGAAGGAATTCATAAATATATTTTGATCGGTGAAAATATTCTAAACTTCCATGGCTCAGATGATTCTTATTACGAAGAATGGTTTGAAGACACCGGCGAAGGCTGGATTGCGGCAGTGAACTTTCGCGAACATGTGGTGGAGGAAATGAAAAAATTCAACATCGATTCTTATCTCAACTTCGGTGGTGGCCTGGATATTGACAACTGGCGGACCATGCTGCCTAAAGTTTTTTATGAATATGTGAACGGAATTATCAGCAAAAGACTCAACTAACTAGTTTTTTTAAAGAAATTTCTCAGTTTTAAATAATTTTTAACTACTTCATTATAAAGGATTAAACGATTCCGAAAGAATTGTTACGATCTGAAATTTTTCCATTTTTATTTACTTTTTTACCCAAACAAGTAAATTCTAAATAGTATTTATTTAAGTAACATACTTGTTTAAACATTTGATTTAAAGAAGATTTTAGTTTTTAAAAAACGACTTCCCAGGTCTTTTTGTCCAAATCCTGATTTCACTTTAAGGGGTTAGAACCTGTTATGCACAAAAGCTTTGGGTTATCCCCAGTAGATTGCAATCCTCGGGGGAAATCTGTATCTTATATTACAGAAAACAATAAGTACCTACTGATCATGGCACCATTAGAGAGTACCCTCCGCAACATTCTTGATTCGCAAAAAGACAGCAGCTTCAAAGTACCTGTCGACATCGTCCTGAACAACGGGAATATTTTACTGAAAGAATTTCACATTCTTGAATTTGACGACCGCATTGGAAAAATAAAAGGGCTTACAAGACTGGAAGAATATTCTCATATAAGAGAAGGCAGAGACCCGGTTTTTTGCCAGTTTGCACTAAACGATATTAAAGACATTCTTCAAAGCGAATACGTCAGCTAAAAAATAACACTAAAAGCAGTGATCCTCGAAGAGAAAGCGTAAATGCTTTCTCTTTTTTTGTTAAAATAATTATTACTACACCTGTAAGGTTTTGAAAACCTTATAGGTGTTTTCAAAAACATATTAGACTCCTTTTACCATTTTTACAAACCCGGAAATATCACCCTTCAAATCCTTACTCTCCTTAAGCATTTTGATAAATGCACTGCCGATGATCGCACCATTGGCGTATTGGCTGGCGAAGGTATAGCTGGCATTGTCTTTTACATTAAACCCTATCATCGCCGGACTTTTCAATTTCAACGCGCTGATCTTTTTGAAATAAGCTTCCGCTCCTGTAATATCTTTTGCATTCCCGGTAGTACTGTCGGTAGAAACGATGTAAATAAATCCTTGTGTATTCTCATCAATCAGGCGAATACGTTTTTCGGAAGTATGTGGTGTTACCAAAAATACATTGGAAAGATTGTTTGCTTCGAAAAGCTCTTTGTATTCGCTGATGTATTCGTCCAAAGGAAGGTCCGGCACGATCACACCGTCTACGCCGCAGGCTGCTGCCTCTTTACAGAATTTTTCTACGCCGTACTGAATCACCGGATTTAAATAGCCCATCAGCAGCACAGGAATATTCGTCACTTTTCTAAGCTCAGCAAGTTGTGTAAACAATACTTTCAACGTCATGCCATTATTGAGCGCCGCCATATTGCTTTCCTGGATCGTAGGTCCATCCGCAAGCGGGTCGGAATAAGGCATCCCGATCTCGATCATATCAGCACCCGCTTCTTCCAGGGCCTTAATGATGCTAATGGTATCGTCCAATTTTGGAAAACCCGCCGTGAAATAAATATTCAGAAGACCTTTATTCTTTTTTTCAAAAAGCTGGGTAAGTCGATTCGTTACTTTGGTAGATGTTGTTGTCATAGTTAACGGGCTGCCTTTTTACTCAAAAGATACCGGATACCAGATGCCAGATGCCGGATAAAACATGTCTTTTATTATCCGGCATCTGGCATCTGGTATCCAGCATCCCTTTAATTATTCTGACAGAAATTCATTTTTTCGTGTAATATAAGTATTCAAGTCCTTGTCTCCTCTTCCTGAAAGATTGAGCACAACAGTATCGTCTTTTTTCAGCTTCATATATTCCAACGCTGCAATCGCGTGTGCCGACTCGAGCGCAGGAATGATGCCTTCTATCCGTGTAAGCAGGAAAGCCGCCTGGAACGCTTCCTTGTCTGTGATAGCATAAAATTGTCCTCTGCCTGATTCAAATAAATGTGCGTGAATAGGCCCGATGCCAGGATAATCCAATCCTGCGGAAATTGAATGTGGTTCTACGATCTGGCCGTCTTCGGTTTGCATCAGAATGGTTTTACTTCCATGAATAATTCCTGGTTTGCCAAGCACTGTAGTAGCAGCAGAATAACCGGAATCGATGCCGAGTCCTGCGGCTTCCACCGCAACAAGTTTTACATTTTCACGATCAAGATAATGATAAAAAGCACCGGCAGCGTTGCTTCCTCCCCCCACGCAAGCGATTACGTAGTCAGGATCTTCTTTCCCTGTTTTTTCTTTCAGCTGCATTTTTATTTCTTCGCTGATCACAGATTGAAAGCGCGCCACCATATCCGGGTAAGGATGCGGGCCTACTACCGAACCAATGATATAATGTGTGTCTACCGGGTTGTTGATCCAATCGCGGATGGCCTCGTTGGTAGCATCTTTCAGCGTACGGCTTCCGGAACGCGCCGGGCGAACTTCCGCACCAAGCATGCGCATTCTTTCTACATTTGGCTTCTGACGTTCTATATCTACTTCGCCCATGTATACAATACACTGGTAACCCATCAGAGCACAGGCCGTGGCCGTGGCTACGCCGTGTTGTCCTGCACCTGTCTCAGCAATGATGCGGGTTTTGCCCAATCGTTTAGCAAGCAAAATTTGTCCGATGGTATTGTTGATCTTATGTGCGCCGGTATGGCAAAGGTCTTCGCGCTTTAGGTAAATATTGGCGCCGTATTTTTCAGAAAGTCTTTTGGCAAGATAAAGAGGAGTCGGGCGACCTACATAATCTTTGAGCAGCGCTCTGAATTCCTGCTGGAACGATGCATCGTTGATGATCTCCAGATAGCGGCTGGCGAGCTCTTCTACGTTTGGATAAAGCATTTCAGGGATGTATGCTCCTCCGAAATTTCCGTAAAATCCTTTTTCGTTAACTGCGTATTTCATCTCTTATTCGATCGATAAATAATTTTATTTTCCCTTCGTTTTTCCTACCCGGCTCTATTTCAAATTTACTATTAATATCCAAAGCATGAATGTTCAGATAATTTAATTTTTTAATTTCATCAATATGCTCGATATCCAACCCTCCGCTAAGGAAGATGGGGACTTCGTTGTCGTACTTTTTAAAAATTTTCCAATCGAATTTTTTACCTGTGCCTCCGTAACCTTCGCTTTTAGTATCAAAAAGAAAATAATCCACAGAAGATTTGTAAGGGTTGATCGCTGCAAAATTGAAACCATCGCCTACTTGAAATGCTTTCACAAGCGTATAACCCTTTTCCTTCAATTGCTGGCAATACTCCGGCGTCTCGTCACCATGCAATTGAAGGGTTTCGAATCCGTATTTTTTACTTTGTTGTTCAATGAAAGAAATAGGATGATTGACAAAAACACCAACACGCGCAATGGAAGGATTAACGAGTTGTACTATACGCGGATCAAGATCATTTACAAAGCGCTTTGATTTTTCGTAAAAAATAAATCCCAGGTAATCGGGAGCATGCGCCGCCACTGCCTGAATATTTTCAGGATATTTCATGCCGCATACTTTGATCTTGATTCCCATTTTAATTTTTAGATTTGAGTCTTTAGTAGTAAGTATATACTAATGACTCCAGGCTTACTATTCAATACTATTTAAACCTTCCTGCCTTTAGCTGATCGGTAAACGCCTGCATTGCAGCGCCGGGATTATTTGTTTTCATAAAATTCTCCCCGATCAAAAATCCTTTATACCCATAGGTTTTCAGATCCAGGATAGTGTCGACAGAATCGATGCCGCTTTCGGAAATTTTGAGGTAGCGGTTTGGAATTTTTTCCGCCAGTTCTCTCGAAAGATCTACGCTTACGCTGAAATCTTTGAGGTTTCGGTTGTTGACACCCACACAATCTATAGAATCAAAACAATTGGCATTTAGTTCCGCTTCGTCGTGTACTTCCAGTAGTACTTCCATTCCCAGCGAGTGCGTGAATTTAGAAAGGCTTTCGACTTCCTTTGGGGAAAGGCAAGCGGCAATGAGCAAAATGATATTCGCCCCAATGGAACGTGCTTCCACGATCTGGTATTCATCTACGATAAAATCCTTGCGCAGGATAGGTATATTGAGTATTCCGCGCGCGCGCAACAGGTCTTCGTCCGAGCCGCCAAACGAAGGTAGATCTGTAAGTACCGAAACAGCAGAGGCTCCGGCTTGCTGGTAACCTTTTACTACTTCTTCTACCGTAAGCTTATCGTTGATGATTCCCTTGGAGGGAGATTTTCTTTTATGCTCAGCAATGATGCCGGATTTATTTTCATCGAGCAAATGTTGGCGGAGAGAAATATTTGGTTTTGAAAACAGCGCTGTGGCTTCCAGCTCTTTTACCGATTTTTGTTTTTTCCGTTCGGCTACTTCTGTTCGCTTGTAGGCGATTATTTTATCGAGGATATTCATAGGTGAAAACAGCGACTGGCTGTTTTGCAAAGGTAGTCAATTTGAGGGTAAGTATAAAGTATCTGACGTCATTGCGACGAAGCAATCCGGCGGATTCTTCCTCGCAATGACGAGAAAAACAAAAAAGTCCCTCAGGATTGTGAGGGACTTTTTATCCATTTAGTTTTTATTTACAATTACTTCTTTACAATCTCTTTTACCGCAATACTCAGCTCATCCAATTGCTTGTCTGCAATGGTAGAAGGTGAGTCGATCATCACGTCGCGGCCTGCGTTGTTTTTTGGGAAAGCAATGAAATCGCGGATGGAATCGGAGCCGCCGAAGAGCGAGCAGAGACGGTCGAAGCCAAAGGCCAGTCCACCGTGTGGAGGCGCGCCGTATTCGAAGGCTTCCATGATGAACCCAAACTGATGTTTTGCTTCTTCGTCGCTGAAACCAAGCATGCTAAACATTTTTGCCTGCAGGTCTTTATTAAAAATACGGATCGATCCGCCGCCAACTTCTACACCGTTGATCACCATGTCGTATGCATTGGCTCTTACTTCTCCTGGCTTGGTATCCAGTAGCGCAATGTCTTCGGGCTTCGGAGAAGTGAACGGGTGGTGCATTGCGAAATATCTTTTCTCTTCTTCATTCCACTCGAGTAGCGGAAAATCGATTACCCAGTGGGCGGAATATTTGTCTTTGTCTCTCAGGCCAAGTCTGGTGCCCATTTCAAGGCGCAGTTCATTAAGTTGTTTACGTACTGCATTTGTTTCACCGCTAAGCACGAGGATCAAATCGCCAGGCTTCGCATTGAATTTGGCAGCCCAGGCTTTCAAATCGTCTTGCGAATAGAATTTATCTACCGAAGATTTCAGTGAACCGTCTGCTTCGTAACGTACATACACCATTCCCTTCGCTCCGATCTGCGGGCGTTTTACCCATTCGGTAAGTTCGTCGATTTGTTTTCTGGTATAAGAAGCTGCACCTGTCGCACAGACTCCCACTACAAGCTCAGCGCTGTCGAACACGTTGAAACCTTTCCCTTTCGCTTCATCGTTGAGCTCTACAAATTTCATTTCGAAACGGATGTCCGGTTTGTCTGAACCATAATATTTCATGGCATCCGCGTAGGTCATGCGTGTGAGCGTAGGCAGGTCAATTTTTTTCACCGTTTTGAAAAGATGGCGTACCAATCCTTCAAACATATTGAGAATATCTTCCTGCGTAATGAACGACATTTCACAGTCGATCTGTGTAAACTCCGGCTGACGGTCGGCGCGCAGGTCTTCGTCGCGGAAACATTTTACAATTTGATAATAGCGGTCAAAGCCGGAAACCATCAGCAATTGCTTAAAGGTCTGAGGCGATTGCGGCAGTGCATAAAACTCACCTGGGTTCATACGAGAAGGCACAATAAAATCGCGGGCACCTTCTGGAGTGGACTTGATAAGTACAGGTGTTTCTACTTCTATAAATTTTTGGCTGTCGAGATAGTTGCGTGTTTCTTTCGCTACCTGGTGACGAAGCTCCAGGTTTTTTCTTACCACATCCCTACGTAGATCGAGGTAGCGGTATTTCATGCGCAGTTCGTCTCCTCCGTCGGTTTCATCTTCGATAATGAAAGGCGGAAGTTTTGCTGGGTTTAAAACTTCTATGGAAGCAACTTTTACTTCGATATAACCGGTTGGAATTTTATCGTTTTTAGCCAGGCGCTCTACCACTGTTCCAACTGCTTTGATCACGAATTCACGTCCCAGCTTACGGGCATTGGTTAGCACAGCGGCGTCGGTTTTTCCTTCTTCGAGGATCAATTGGGTAATACCGTAGCGATCGCGTAAGTCGATCCAGAGCATGCCGCCTTTGTCGCGTATCTTGGCTACCCAGCCACAAAGTGTTACTTGTGTATTGATGTCAGAAATCCTTAATTCTCCGCAGTTGTGTGTTCTAAGCATATTGGTCTATTTTGTAAAAGGACACAAATATAGCGAATAGAAGAATATTTCGTTAGCCTTTTTAATATTAAGGCAATCAAATAGGAGATACTGGATGCTAGATGCCGGATACCAGATACCGGATGCCAGATAAATGCGAGAGTAATTTAATGACATGTCTTTTAGCTTATTTGTAAAACAGAGTTGTTTTTATTTAAACTATCTGGTATCCGGCATCTGGTATCTTGCAGCCGGTTACAACTATATTTATCTGGAATCCGGCATCCGGTATCCGGTATCTTCAGTCTCAAACTATTCAATATATTTATTAAATTTGCCCGCTATAGTTTATTTTAACTACCATGGGAAGAATATTCGAGAAAAGAAAGCACACCATGTTTGCCCGCTATGACAAAATGGCAAAGGCATTTACAAGGATAGGCAAGGAGATCGTGATCGCAGTGAAGGCGAATGGTCCTTTGCCGGAAAATAATCCCCGCCTGCGTGTGATCATTCAGAATGCCAAGGGGCTTAATATGCCAAAAGACCGGGTGGAAGCTGCTATCAAGCGTGCCAGCAGCAAAGACGAAAAAGACCTGGAAGAGATCGTATACGAAGGCTATGGCCCTTATGGAGTAGCCATCGTGCTTGAAGCAGCTACTGATAATATCAATCGTACCGTGGCAAATATCCGTACCATTTTTTCAAGAGGAGACGGAGCGCTGGGCAAAACAGGATCGCTGGATTTTATCTTCACCAGAAAAGGAGTTTTTAAATTCATGAAAGAAGGCCTGGACATAGATTCCCTCGAGCTTGAGCTCATTGATTTCGGAGCAGAGGATGTAGCTATCTCGGAAGAAGGGGAAGTTTATATTTACACTTCGTTCCAGGACTTCGGTTCCATGCAGAAAGCGTTGGAAGATAAAAAGATCAACGTGATCAGCGCAGACGTGCAGCGCATTCCAACTACCTTTGTAGAAAATTTGACATCAGAACAGGAAGAAGAGATCCTACAACTGGTAGAAAAATTTGAAGAAGACGATGATATACAGGCAGTGTATCATAATATGAAATAGATACCGGATACTAGATGTCAGATAAAATAACCTTGGATATTTTATCTGACATCCTTTAACCCTAAACAATTTTTCACTTACTAAAAACAAAATACCATGGGCTTTTTTAAAGAGTTTAAAGATTTTGCCATGAAAGGCAATGTAGTCGACATGGCAGTCGGCGTTATTATCGGAGCTGCATTCAATAAGATCGTTGATGTGTTCGTAAAAGGCATCATGCTGCCTCCGCTTGGTTTACTTACTGAAGATGTAAACTTTCAGGACGCAAGGATTGTTCTTGAACACGAAGTAAAAAATCCGGAAGGAAAAGTAATCAAACCGGAGAACGCAATTCTTTGGGGAAATTTTGTACAAGATATAATCGTATTTATCATTACCGCATTCGCTGTTTTTCTCCTGGTGAAAGGAATACAAGCCATGAAACGCAAGCAGGCAGCTGCACCCGAAACAGCTCCTGAACCAACTTTGACCGAAAAACTTTTGATGGAGATCAGAGATTCGCTGAAAAAATAATTTTTTTACATTTTTAAATTCAAACAACATGAAAAAACCAATTATAGCTTTGCTGTTGATGTGTGCTGGTTTCTCAGCATTCGCGCAAGACACAACTGCTGTACCGGAAGTAGCCGTTCCGGAAGTAAAAGATACCGCCTATTGGCACACGGGAACAACGTTGGCAATAAACCTGGCGCAGACCAGTCTTACGAACTGGAATGCCGGGGGACAAAATTCCATTGCTTACAACGCACTTTCCAATTCATTTGTCAATTACGAAAAAGAAAAACTTGTGTATAGCAACTCGCTGACCATGTCTTTCGGACAAGCAAATCTTGCCGACAAAGGTTGGAGAAAAACAGACGACCGTTTGTATTACCTTAGCAAACTTTCGCACAAAAAATCAGACAAATTGCGCTACACAATGTACCTCGACTTTCTCACGCAATTTGCCGATGGATATAATTACGTTGCTTCGAACGCAAATCCCGGAAGAGATTCCGCTGTTCTGGTATCGAAATTTTTATCAAGAGGGTACAGCATCTTTGCACTCGGTGCGGAATATACACCGGTAGACGGGATGTTCATTTTCTTCTCCCCACTCACGATGAAGAGTACGATCGTAGCGTACCAGCCTTTTGCCAATGCAGGAAATTTTGGCGTGCGCCCGGAATATATTGATGGCAATGGCAACAGGCATGCCGGCAGCAATTTCCTCTTCGAGCCAGGAGCCTTGATCGATGCGTTGTATAAGAAAGACGTCCACAAAAATATTTCCTTGCAAACAAAGGTAGACTTGTTCTGGGCTTACGCCCGTAAACATTATACGATTGATAAAATCACAGGAGAATTAAAAAATGATTCTTATGTATTGAATAAAAACATTGATGTGATGTGGGATTTCTCACTGGTTGCTAAAGTAACTAAATACATTACTGCCAGTCTTACTACTTCGCTTATCTATGACGACGACATCAAAGTGCTTCGCTCTAAATATGCCAACGATCAAACGAATCCAAAAGCATACGGCCCGGCGATCCAGTTTAAACAAGTGCTTGGGCTAGGAATACAAGCAATGTTTAAGTCGAAGTATACTAATTAGAAGTTATGAATGTTGAGTTATGAGTTATGAATTATAGTATCATTCATAACTCATAATTCAACATTCATAACTTATTTACTGCTCTATTCTTTTCAAAAAATCTTCTGCCGCGCTAAGCTCTTTTCCAATATAGGAGATATGATTGTCGGTACGAAGCAGGAGATAAAAGTTTTTTTCGTTTCCGAAAACATCTTCCGGAATTTCTTCATACATCAAATACTTTATTTTAATTTTTATAGCACTTGAAAAAGAAAGTTTGGTCTTTGTTTTTCCAAAAAACAACAACTTGAAAACCGGCTCAGTAAGATCCTGGAAAATATTTCTTCCATCGGTAAATTTAAAATAATGGATCCTGTCTCCTGCTTTTACTTTCCCAAACACTCCGGGTATTGTCAGCATGCTGTCTGGATAAGAGATCCCGGTTTGTGAAATGAGTGGGAACAATTGTTTTTTTACCAATTCGTTTTTAGAAATAATGCTGAGCAAATAAGGAAAAATAGTGAGACGAAGAAAATTCATAAAAGAATTGCTTCCTGACATAAGATCAAACATCCGGTCGGTAGACTGGAGAAGGTGTTTAGCATTTCCGGTACGCTCAGTATCGTATGTCTCCAATATATTTTCTTTCAGCTCTCCGCGCAAGACTCCTGCCAGTTTCCAAGCAAGATTGTAAGCATCCTGTATCCCTGTATTCATGCCTTGCCCGCCGGCAGGTGTATGAATATGTGCAGCATCGCCTGCAATGAAACAGCGTTTATTCATAAAATGATCAGCTTTACGGCTGTGAACTTTGTATGCAGAAAACCATTGCAATTTTTCAAACTCTACCGGAGAAATAATTTGCGTACGAATTGATTCGCTGATATCTTCAAATTTAATTTCTTTCTCCGGATCCTTTACATCTGGCAACGTGCCTACAATGCGGTAGTGTCTCTCGCCTTGCATCGGGAAGAAAAGCGCAAAGCCACGACGGATCATGTAGATGTACAATTCGCTTTTACAAATGACAGGACTTTTCAAAATAATATCCGCTACATAAAATAATTTAGGGTCGGTACTTCCTTCAAAAGGCAAACCCATCAAATGCCTCAGCGCGCTGCTGGCGCCGTCGCAACCTACTACATAGGACGCCTGGATGATTCGTTCTTCATTGTTGGTTTTGCAAATTACGGTTACACCTTGTGGTTGTTGCTCCACGCTTATAAATTCTGTATTCCACCAGATCGTTTTTTGGTTGTTAAGAATAAAATCGGCAAGCAGCTTTTCAGTTTTGCTTTGTTCGAGCGAAAGCGCGAAGGGGAAAGGACTCAATCCTTCTCCCAGGCCACTCAAATTAATATGTGCACGCTGTTTGCCTTTATAAAACATATTCATCGCCGTAGTGATCTGGCCTTCTTCAATTGCTTTGCGGGCAATGCCAAGCTCTTCGAAAAGCTCGAGCGTACGGGCTTGTATAACGAGTGCTTTGGAAAAGGTGGTAGTAGTTTCTTTTTTATCCAGGATAATAAAATCGATCTGGAAGCGGATTAGTTGCGCAGCAAGGCTTAAGCCGGTAGGGCCGGCGCCGATGATCACTACCTGGGTGTTAAAGATTGGATTGGACATATAGGTTTAGTAAAAATTAAAAATGATTTTTTTCTCTATGCTGGCGCAAGTCTCCAGACTTGTGCCTACTATTTTATAGCCCTCCGGGCGGAACTCCGGGCGCTATGTTTCTTCGTGTCCACGCCGACAGATTAGTATGGAGGATTTGTTGTTGTTATTTTTTACTGCGCTGCCTTACCACCTCATACATCATAATTCCTGCTGCTACCGATACATTCAGCGATTGGATCTCTCCAGTGATTGGGATTTTCAGCATTTCGTCGGAAAGCTTTAGATACTCTGAAGAGATCCCATCTTCTTCTGAGCCCATGATCAGGGCTACAGGACCAGAGCAGTCGGTACTGTCGATATTTTTATTTCCTTTTTCAGAACAAGCGATCAGTTTAAGTCCTGTTTCTTTCAAATACTTCAGCGTATTTTTCAAATTATCTTCACGACACACCGGAATATAGTTCAGCGCGCCTGCCGAGGTCTTTACCGCATCGCTGTTGATCTGTGCGCTGCCTCGACTAGGGATCACGATCGCTTGCACGCCCATACATTCTGCCGAACGAGCAATCGCTCCGAAATTGCGAACATCCGTCACGCGATCGAGTACAAGGATGAAAGGTGTTTCTCCTTTACTATATGCCTCAGAGATCACGTTGTCCAGCGAAGCGTAGATCACCGGAGAGATGAAGCAGATCACACCCTGGTGCACTTTTCGTGTAATGCGGTTCAGTTTTTCTACCGGTACTTTTACAATTGGGATATTGTGTTTGTGTGCAAGCTGTGTAAGCTCTGCTACAACATTTCCTCCTACTTCTTTTTGCATCAGGATCCGTTCAATCTCTTTCCCTGACTTAATCGCCTCAATCACCGGTCGAATGCCGAATACAAATTCGCTGTTGTTCTCCATTTGAAAATTTTAAATTCTAAATTTAGTCGTGCCACGAGTATATTGAAAGAACAAATGATTTCATATGATCATCTGGCTTTTGAAAAGACTCGTGGCACGACTTCTAACTAAATTAATCTTGTCTTGTACTTATTTCGCTTATACCTATAATTCTAAATTCCTAATCACATTTTTTTAATTCAAAATTTAGAATTTAAAATTTAAAATTATACTAGTCATTATCTTCTGCTGAAACGCTGTTCGCTTTTCTAAAATCTTTCGCACCATCGTAGACAGTTGCGGCAACTATTTTACCTGTCTTATCGATAAATCCCCATTTGCCATTTTTCTTCACCATGGCCAATCCTTCATTGAAATTTTTAGCTGCCTCATAAGCGGGCTGAATAACGATCTTTCCAGTTTTATCAATATAGCCCCAGTCTTTCCCTGTTTTAATTCTGGCAAGTCCTTCGCTAAAATTTCCTGCGCCGCCAAAGGCTGCCGGGATCACGAACTTTCCGGTTCTATCGATATAACCCCAAAGCTCTCCGGTTCTTGCTCTTGCCATTCCTTGCGAGAAAGGCTCAGCACCTTCGAGTGTTGGTTGTACTACAAAATTTCCTTTGAGGTCAATATAACCCCACTTGCCTTTTACGCGCACGGCAGCGAGGCCTTCGCTGAAACCTTGCACGGCGTCATAATTAGGTTGGATGAACAAATTTCCAGTTCCATCCATAAAGCCCCAGAGAGAACCTTGTTTTACCGGAGCTGCAATCTCCTGTGCACATACAGACACCAGGGAGATAAAAATCAATGTGCTTGTCAAAAGTAGTTTTTTCATATGCAAAAAAGAGTTTAACATTTAATACAAAAATAACAAAATCCGGCAATCATTGGGAGAAAAGGTCTGATACAAAAAAGCCCCGTCAATACGGGGCTTTTCAGTTATAAATATTACTGTTTCCTGTTATTGGCTTTTCTGATAATAGAAAAGCAGCTTCTGATAAAGCTTGCTGGCTTCATCCATTTTACCTGCCTCACGCAAGGCGTTTACAAGCTGATCCAGATAAGCCAGTTGCAATTGGTAATCGCGGCTCTCCGTGCTTAAGCGGTTTTTGTCGATGTATTCCAGCATTTCCAACGCACGGCCAGACATGGTGTTTACGATCTCTTCTGCTTTTTTATCTTCTCCTACTTTATAGAGCAATGAAACGTAAGAAGGAATATAATAATCGTATGGGATCGATTTGTCTGGGATTACTTTCAAGCTATAGTTCAGAACTTCTTTCGCTTTGTCTACATTGCCTTCAGCCAGCAATTGGCCAGCCAGGGCGTGGAATTGGTTACGATCGTTGGCCGGGAATCTCAGATAGTTTTCATCGTAGAAAATAGTAGAGTCGTCCAGATTGCGGAAAGCGAAACGCGTCATCATGTTTTTATACATGATAGAAGAATTGATCCAGCCGTTTCTTGCACCTGGCACTTTCACCGGAAGCAAGCGGTAAGCAAGGCCTTCCAGTTGAAGGAACTCACGCAGGTTCAAATAATCTTCGCCCGATAATGTAGTAGAGAAATAAATTGGTCTCTCCCAATTGCTGTTGGCAATCATATCAAGAATGATCAGTGATTTTTTGTCGAGACTGTTGGCGCCTACATTCCATACGAATTTGTCTACGATATAATCGTACATAGACGTATCTACGATGCCAAGTTTTTTTACTTTTTCCTTGTCTACCGGGAGAATAAATGTTTTGGAAGGATAAATGCTATAAGACTCGCCAGTGCTGCTGTATTGCGTTACCTGACGGCTTTTCTCGTTTATGCTTTTGATATATTTCTGAAGACTGATCCCACCTGCATACCTAGGCTCTTCTACAAAATAGATCATATCGTTGGTGCCGGAAAGATAATTTTCTTCTTTCAACGTGATTGGCAGCGGTGCAGAAAGATACGCCTTACGGGTCATCTGGTTGATGTACCAATCAGTATTCAGTAAGCTCAGGTTGCAAACTCTTACATCGGTACGGATACCTTCCACTTCCTGCGCATACCAGAGAGGGTAAGTATCGTTGTCGCCTCCGGTAAACAGGATTGCATTTGGAGCACATGAGTTCAGCAAGTTGATCGCTGAATCTACAGAGTGATATCTTTTGGAACGATCGTGATCATCCCATCCCTGGGCGATCATGATGCCTGGTACTAACAAACAGATCAATGTAGCCAGAGTAGGAGCCATGATTGAATTTTTCAATACTCGCATCAACGCATCGTATACAAACAATACTCCAAATCCGATCCAGATGGAGAACGCATAGAACGATCCTACGTGTGTGTAGTCACGCTCTCTTGGCTCGATTGGCGGCTGGTTTAGATAGATCACGATGGCAATTCCTGTGAAGAAGAAGAACATTCCTACGATCGAGGCATTTTTTACATCTCTCATGAAATGGAAGATCAATCCAAGCATTCCGAGGAAAAGTGGAAGCATGTAGAAATTGTTGCGTGCTTTATCTCTGAGTATTTGTGAAGGGATTCCTTTATTAGACCAATCGCTCACTGCCAGCGGAGCAGAGCCGTAGTCGCTACCTGCTCTGCCTACAAAGTTCCAAAGGAAATAGCGCCCCCAGAAAAATCCGATCTGGTGCTTGAACATATACCCTATGTTTTCGCCAAAAGTAGGTTTACGATCGCCATTGATGTGCATGATTCGTTTGTACTCCTCGATGTGCTGAGGCTGTGTGCTGTACATACGAGGAAGGAACATGGTATATTTTTTATCGTACTCGTAGCTTTTTTTGTAATCGTAGATCTTGTATTCGTTTTCTGCTTTTCTATAAAGAGGCGCTTCGTTTTTAACCGTCAGATCTTTTCCATACTCTGCTTTGTAAGCCGTATATACAGGCCCTCTCAACAAAGGACGATCGCCGTACTGCTCTCTTTTCAGGTAAGAAGTAAACGTCATGATATTTTCAGGATCGTTCATATCAATGGTAGGATTGTTCTGCGAACGGATCACGATCACACCATAAGAAGCGTAACCGATCAGGATGAACAGTACTCCCAACAAAGAAATGTTGAGCAAAGCTTTCTGGTTTTTGATGGAATAAACTACTCCGAAGATCAAACCGCCGATGAGAAGCAATGAAAAGACAATAATACCTGATCCGAAAGGAAGGCCGATCGAGTTTACGAAGAACACTTCAAACGAGCTGGCAATGGTAGGAAGCCCGGTGATGATACCAGACATTACCACTACGATCAGGATTGCGCTCACTACAAACGTGATCACGATACCAAGCGGAGAAGCATTGTATTTTTTGAAATAATAAACAAAAGCAATAGCAGGCAAGGCTACGAGGTTCAGCAAATGGACACCGATGGAAAGTCCTACAAGATACGCCAGCAATAGCAACCAGCGGTCTGCGCCAGGCTCACCTTCTTTGGCTTCCCATTTCAGGATCGCCCAGAAAACGATGGCTGTGAAGAAAGATGACATGGCATAAACTTCTGCCTCTTCGCTGGAGAACCAGAAAGAATCGGAGAAAGCAAATGCAAGGCTTCCTACGATACCGCTGCCCATAATGGCAACGATCTGTGCCATGGTATAATTTGCTCCATCTGCCGGCTTGATCACTTTTTTAGCCAACATGGTGATGGTCCAGAATAAGAAAAGAATGGTAAAACTGCTGGAAAGAGCGGAAAGCATATTGATCCAGTAGGCTACACGGGTTACATCACCAAGGGCGAAGAAGGAAAATACTCTTCCTAACAAAAGAAATAAAGGAGCTCCGGGAGGGTGAGGTACGCTTAAGTTGCGTGCTGTAGAGATAAATTCACCGCAATCCCAAAAACTTCCTGTTGGTTCAAGAGTTAAAATATATACGGTAGTAGCAATAACAAACATCAGCCAGCCGGTGATGTTATTGATTTTGGTATAGTTCATAGTTATTCAAAAATATCAGAATGGGCGAAATTAATAAAAATATCCAACACGAGAGGGAATAATTTTAATATTAAGAAATCTTTATAATTATGAATGTTGAATGTTGAGTTATGAATTGCAAAGAAATAGCAATCTAACTTTAAAACCTGGCGATGATGATATTGGGGGAAATTTGGAAATACTATTAGCGAGCAGCCCGGAAGAGCTTTCGGGTTTCCAGGATTCCTTTGTCGGAATAGATAGTGCAGAAATAAACGCCTGGACGCATATGGGTGAAATCCAGTGTATAGGAAAGAACGCCACCGCCTTTGCTAAAAGTAACAGGAATTTCAGCCGAAACTTCTTTGCCAATAGCATCAAAAATTTTGATACCTGTCACATTCTTATTTGCCTGGTTGACGTTAATGACCACCTGATCGTCAAATGGATTGGCAGAGGTACTTACAGAAAAGGTAGTATCCGCCACTTGAGCCTTCGCCTCGAAGTGAGAGAAGGTAGCAGCAATACAAATGGACACTATTAGTAAAAATCTTTTCATGCAACGCAATTTACATATTGTTAGTATAAAAACTATGCCATTTTGTGAATATTTTAAGAGAAAATTAAAACTTAATAAAATCTATAGAGATTTAATAGAATAATAATCTGTTAAATCATTTACTCAATTGATTTACAATAAATTAATCTTTTACCAGATCAACTACCAGCCCAACCTTCCCTGTCAAGACTGCGGTACTGAATCGCCTCAGCCAGGTGTTCTATCTTGATTTCCTCGCTTTCTGACAGATCGGCAATAGTGCGGGCTACCTTTAAGATCCTGTCATAAGCCCTGGCCGAAAGCCCTAACCGTTCCATTGCAGTTTTAAGCAATTTTTTACCTGCTTCGTTGATCCCGCAAAGGTCTTTCACCATTTGAGAAGGCATCATCGCGTTACAATGTACGGGACTGACCTCCGGCTGGTTGTTGTATTCTGTAAATCGTTTTGTCTGTATACCCCGGGCTTTTTCTACCCTAATGCGGATATCTTCACTAGACTCCGCTTTGCGGTTGGCAGTCATTTCATCAAACGTTACAGGCGTAACTTCAATATGCAGATCGATCCGGTCGAGCAAAGGGCCGCTTACTTTGTTGAGATAGCGATGTACAACACCCGGACCACAAACACATTCCTTTTCCGGATGATTGTAGTAGCCACATGGACAAGGATTCATGCTTGCGATCAGCATAAAATTAGCCGGGAAATCGATCGAAATCTTAGCGCGGCTGATGTTTACTCTTCGCTCCTCAAGCGGCTGACGCATTACTTCAAGGGCGGTTCGTTTGAATTCCGGAAGTTCATCCAGAAACAATACTCCATTATGCGCCAATGAAATTTCTCCCGGCTGCGGAAATCCACCACCGCCTACCAATGCCACGTCGCTGATTGTATGATGCGGTGCACGGAATGGGCGGTTGGAGATCAGCGATGCTTTGCTCCCAAGTTTTCCGGCAACGGAATGGATCTTTGTTGTCTCCAGCGCTTCGTGCAAACTAAGCGGAGGAAGGATAGAAGGCAGGCGTTTGGCCAACATCGTCTTTCCCGCGCCAGGCGGGCCAATCATAATCACATTGTGTCCACCGGCGGCAGCAATTTCCATAGCACGTTTGATATTTTCCTGTCCTTGCACATCCGCAAAATCAGCTTCATAAGAATTAATGCGGTTGAAAAACACCTCACGTGTATCCATGCGCAACGGTTCGATATCCAATTTATGTTCAAAGAAATCGATTGCCTCTTGCAGGTCGCGGACACCAATGATGTCGAGGCTGTTGACGATGGCCGCTTCGGCTTCGTTTTCTTTGGGAAGAATAAAACCTTTGTATCCTTGTCGACGCGCTTCTATGGCAATGGGCAGCACCCCTTTGACAGGGCGCAATGCGCCGTCGAGCGCGAGCTCTCCCATGATTACGTATTTGTCGAGCTCTTCGGTAAACAGTTGACCGGAAGCGGAGAGTACGCCTAAAGCAATGGGAAGGTCATAGGCAGATCCTTCTTTACGAATGTCGGCAGGTGCCAGGTTGACTACTACTTTTTGTCTCGGCATGCGATAGCCCAGGTGTTTGATGGAGGCTTCGACCCTTTGTTCGCTTTCTTTTACAGCGCTATCGGGCAGACCTACCATACAAAACTTAAGACCTTGATTGATGGTGACTTCAATGGTGACAATAAAAGCATTAACTCCCTGGACCGCGCTACCAAAGGTTTTTGCAAGCATCGGTGTGTTCGTTATAGTTTAAAAAATTAGTCGTTTAGTTGTTTCTCAATTAAAAAAATCAAAATATGAATGATCTTAATATGGATCTCCTGAATTCGATCTGCATAGCCTTGATGCGGTACGTTAATATTTACATCGCAAAGCTCTACCAGTTTGCCACCGTTTTTTCCCGTAAGGCCAATCACGATCATATCTTTCTGGCGTGCAGCTTCGGCGGCTTTTACTACGTTTTCAGAATTACCGCTGGTACTTATAGCAAGTAGTATATCACCTTTTTTACCAAAGCCTTTTACATATCTTGAAAAAACATGGTTGTAGCCAAAATCATTGGCAGTACATGTGATATAAGAAGGATCGGAAATTGCCATTGCCGGAATCGGGTCGCGGTCTTCACGAAATTTGCCGGAAAGCTCTTCTGCAAAATGCATCGCATCGCAGGCAGAACCGCCGTTTCCGCAGGAAATGATCTTACGGCCTTTTTTCACAGAAGCTACAATTGTTTTTGCTGCTTTTTCAATATTGGCAATATTCTCTTTACCAGATAAAAATTTCTGAAGCAGCTCTGCAGCTTCGTTCAGTTCCTGATATATAAGATCACCTGTATTCATAAAAATAACAGGTCAAATGTAGAGATTTTTTTGGATTAAACTATGAGTACAGAAATTTAATCTTGCTATACAATTCTTTTTTGCTAGAATATTTTTAATAATTAATTTTGAACCTTATTATTTATTAATCACAACCACGTTATGTTATTTCGAAAAACTATTTTGGTATTAGTATCAATACCTTTGTTATGTGCTGTCAGTTTCGCACAATCTCCCACCCCTAAGCCAATGTCTAAAAGAGATTCTTTAAGAATAGACAAAAGATTTTATTTCAATATTGGAGTTGGCTATAATTTCGTATCAGGTACAGGAGAAACCGCACAATATAAAGAATACACCAACGGAAGCTTTGATGTGACAAATGTTAAATATTCCTATGGTAAAGGAGCATCACTCTCTGTTGCGTTAGGGAAGATGATTAATAAAAATCTTGGCTTTGAAGTAAAGCTCGGGTATATGGGAGGTGGAAAAAATAATCACACCAGTACTTACTACGATACTTCTTCTACCGGCGATCCTTATGCACTCGAACAAGACTTTTCGTATTTCGCAAATACTTTTTTTATAAATCCTCAAATAGTATTGGAAGCGCCGTTTAGCCAAGGGCATGCTCTTTACAGCAAGGTCGGATATCTCGTGGGTGCTGGCAAAGCAACGCTTGCCCTCAAAGAAACTCCAAATTTTTATACCATTCCTAACCAGGTAGCACAAAGCGGAGAATTTGATTGGGCTTATACCGGAGGATTAGTCAGCGGCTCCACTTTATCGTTAGGAATACGTCTGAAAATAGATAATACTGCATCGTTTTTCATGGAAGCCACAGGCAATAGTCTCCATCGTACATTCACAGAAACACACCGAACCAAAGCTGAAAAAAATAAACAGGATATTCTAAATACATTCAGTAAATATAATTCAGAAATTGATTTTGTATCCACAGCCTCCGAGCCTAAACAGATCGATTATAATGTACCTCGTAAAGAACCTGCTTATAGAGCAAATTATAGCTCTGCAGGCTTCAGAATTGGATTTCAATTCTACTTTTAATTAGTAACAAAGTCTCTTTGGAATTTATTCTTACCAAAAGAAAAAGCCGGCAGTGAAAAAATAGTTGCCGGCTTATATTCCACCCTCCCAGTTTGTGTAACAATCAATTATAACCCTTGAGGATGTTTGTAACTACTATGATTTGTTTTTGGCGGTTTGGTAAAGTGATCTTTGAATTTCACATTGCTTTGCGGCTGATTCTGTTGCTTATAATTTCTATTGATCGTTTCCGGCTGCGGCTTGGTGAAAGAGTCTTTAAATTTTGTACCTTCTGAAGTAGGAATAGTATGTTTGTAATTGCCATTCGGCTCCATAGTTTGACTGGTCTCCGTTTTGGCTTTTTTATTTTTACGTTTACCACCGTCCAATGAACCTGCAAAAGTATTTCCTGCCAGCAATACCAGCGCACCAAACAGGATAACCGATTTTACTAATGAGTTTTTCATAGACTTTTTGTTTTACTTTTATAAGTATAAAACTAGCTTGTCCTCAGGGTTTTTGAAATACGGCGAGCAACGTAAAAAATATCCGTTGCATGACGTAGAATAGACTACGTAATTTTACGTAGATGAAGTGGCAATAAAAAAGCCACCCTCTTCAGGGTGGCTTTAGCGCGAAACATTTGCGCATCTTGTTGGTTGAGAAAATTATTCTTTTGTTACTTTAAACTGGTATACGGTACCGTCTTCAAAAATAACTTTACCGATGTATAAACCAGGGATGGTATTGATCATGATCTCTTCTTCTTTATTTGTATTGATCAATCCATTGTATACTTCTTTTCCCATTAGATCGTACAATTGAACTATGGCTTGCTGGGCTTCTTTTGTTTTATTGGTAGTGACCAGAAACTTCAAGCTATTGGTGAATGGATTCGGATAGACATCTACAGAAGTTGTAGTATCACTGTTAATATCTGAAGTCATTTCTCCGAGGCGGTAGGTTGTAGCCAATATGAAATAGGCGTTATCAGGAATTTTTTGTTTGGGCGTGGAAGGGCCTTCATAGCTAAGGGAAATTTCTGCTCCGTCAGTCACGTTATTTTTATTAATTGTATATATGTGCTTGCCGGCTTTCAGCGCTATCAAACCTGATGCTGTAGTGGTAGGATGTCCCGTTCCATATCCATTATCAACTACAAGTTTATTTCCAATATACATATTGCTGCCGTCGTGAGAGGTCAGATAAAAATTATACGTTCCTTCATCGGGTACATAAATATAACCGGTGTAGCTTATCTGTACTCCCTTCGCACCAGGGGACTTGATCCCTACTCCGTCTTCTATAGTACAATACATATCCTGGCCAGGAATTCTTATCGTATTGATATTTCCTCCTCCCGAACAATAGGTATCCGTTAATGCACTATGCTCGATGAAAGAGTCTGTATAGTGTACACCCGCCACAGTATTAGAAGGGTTTTCAGGTGCTCGTGTATTAGGAATTTTAAACTCACAATTTCCTTCATAATACACACATCTTATTCTTCCGTCAGCAGTTCTGAAGTAAACATTTCCATTGTTGGGAACAGTAATATTGGCATAAGGAATATTACTTGAGATCACTATACCACTTCCATTTGGGTAAGTACTGCTATTCAATTTATCTACTTGCCAGCTTGTAGCGCTGGAAATGTAATTGATGGTATTTTCGGTGGTCCTGAAAAATATCCTGTTCTGAATATCGCAAAACAGATCACCGGCTACATTCGAAAGGCCGTAGCCCGTTCCTATCCAGTTGCTCGCCGACAAGGAAACGCTCCTGATTCCGTTGCTGGTAGTTTTATAAAAGACCGTACCGTTGGTAGCGCAGGTGATCGAGTTGCCCACGACGGTACCTGTTACACTGGAAAGATCAGTCCTGTTCCAGTTATTACCAGTCCAGTAAATGAAATTAAGTTTACTATCCTGTGTGCGATAATAAAGTCTCCAATCTGCGAAACTAAAAGCCATTGCATTGCCTACATTACTGTTTGCAACCTGATTCATTTCAGACCAGGCCCATTGATCAGGAGCGGTCATGTAAATACTATGAATCTTATTATCGATAGTGCGATAAAATACTTGCGAATTTGTAGCTACGATTGGACCCTGTACATTAGTAATCCAGTCTACCGGCACAACATGTTGCCAGCCTGTAGCAGGAGTCCACTTTAAAGAATGTAATTGATTACTGGTAGTACGGTAAAATAGTTGTCCATCAGGAGCGATGGCAAGATCACCGGCAGCGTTGTCTACGTCTGCGAGTCCCGACCATCCCCATTCCTGTGCATCACTGTTCCACCACATCGAATGAATATGATTATCGGCAGTTCTGTAATAGATCTGGTTAGAACCCGGATCACTTACTACGTTATCTACTGCCGGAGTATAAAAACTACTTAGAAACCCGCGTTTCCATGAAGGAGGATTGGAAGAATTGACAACATAGATTTGTACGTTATCAGTTATGGCGTTATTGCATCCTAACGGTTTAATTGAAACGGTGTAGGTGGTAGTAGCGGTAGGACTAGCCACTGGGTTTTTTATAGTAGTAGAAGACAATCCTGTAGCAGGCGACCATGTAAACGATTCCGAGCCGCCTCCGATCACATTCATCGTCACATTATTTCCCGTACAAATGGTTCTGTCGGCACCTGCATCCAATGGTATACCCGACTTATAAGTAGTCGTCACCGTATTGGTTCCACAAGTGTTTGCAGTATTAAAAGACACATTCGCTACTGTTTGATTCGGATAATAAAGCGTAACAGAATTGTCTGCTTGTGAGATCAGTTGCGCATCGCCTGGATAAGTCCATGTAGTACTTGTAGTACCTTTCGTTTGCCAGTGAGTAGCTACAGTCGTTACATTTTGCCCGTCACAAGTATTAGTCAATACAGGCAGAAGAAATCTTTGTGTTTCTACATCTGTAATAGTTTGTCCTGTGATAGCGCCATTTGCATCTTTTACAATCAATGCAATACGATAATCAACATATTGATCGGTGCGAAATTTAATAGTACTTCTGAATGTATTAGAAGAGAGCACTGTTCCTACTGCTCCCGGGTTATTAGAAAATGGTATAGCCAAATATGGCTGGCCTGTGCTGTAATCAAAATAATACATGGGAGTGCTATAAGGACTTGTGGTAGCTACCCAGTAATAAGTGTATCCTGCGCATCCTCCATTTACCGTAAAAGTAATGTCCAGAGCACTTGAATCAGTATTACACACTGTATAAATATGCCCTCCATATCCATTTATGTTTGAAGTCCTGAAAGAAGCGCTTAAGGGTGTGTTGTATTGAATGGAGCTTATAGTGAGTGGGGTGGTATTAACCGTGTAGGAACTGTTAACACTGCATCCATCATTATCTGTTATCGTTACGTTACCCGCTTGCGGAGTACTCACTGCGAATATACTGGCCTGCAATGTGGCGGTAGGTGTGGCGCCTGCAGTACTAAGAAGGAAAGGAGCTGTACCTCCGCTAAATAAATGATCTGCACTGATCGTATGCGCAGCGTTGCACCAGTCTAACGTATATCCTGAAATAGCATTTAGTGTATTGTTCTTAAAATCGACTGTCACTGTTTTAGTAACACTACACAGGGCTACCTGGTCTGTTACTTTTACCTGGAAGGTTTTGATTTTTCTTTCTACACAAGTAAAGGTAGGGTTGGCTATGTTTGTGGCAGACAGTTCCTGTACATTATTGTCTGTTGAGGACCATTGATAACTATACGAGCCGCTCCCACCGCTTGCTGTAGCAGTGATCACTGCATTTTTACAGATCGATACATTCGCAGGAACTGATACTGCCAGTGTATTTAACTGGTAATTAACCTGGGCAGAATTCCAACAACTATTACTGTTGCTGGTTGCCGTTAAGGTATAGCTAATGTTAGCAGGAGCACCCGGCTGCGGCGTAAATGTAGGATTGGAAATATTGGCAGCACTAAGATACTGCAATGCACCCGTAGAAGCAGTCCAAGCGTAGCTTATTCCAGCCACAGGTGCGGCTCCCAACTGTATTGCAGGAGCATCGGGGCAAATTTTAAATAAATTGTTAGAGGCACAACTATTGCAGGCAACAGGGGCTGTAATGCCTTGTTTAAAAGTAATGCTTTTCATATTTGCCAACGTACAACTGCCATCCGCAACAGCAGTTTGCACCTCACATCTGATCTGTATAGTCACGGGAAAAGATGCGGGATATTTGTTAAAGTTTACATAGACGGTTTGTTTATCTTGAGAAGTAACATTATTGGCGTTCGCTCCATTGTAGAATATCAAATAATCGCTGTTGGTTTGCGCACCTGATGGATTTATGATTGACCATTTATAAGTAGGGTAAGCGGAGAGATAAGTATCAGAAGTAAGTTGTACGTCATCGTAAACGCTGGGATTTGTTCCAGGTATTACACATACAGATGGAGCTGTTGTAATAGAGGAAGTAATAAGGGAGTTCATGGTAATCACATTATCATATATGGTAGTGGAGATCCCCGAACTGGTAGTATAACTCAAAGCCACTATATACATGCCGCATTTAAATGTATGCTTGACCGTCATGGTAGGATTGGTGCTAGTATAGCCATTAATATTTCCTGGATCTGTGGGATCATTAAAATTCCAGCTAAAACTTACTACCGTTGCCTTAGGATCATTCTCATGTCCTGGCGCGGGCGTAGGATAAGTAATAGTTGTCTTAAAAGTAACTTCCGATTCAGTTACATAATCGCTTTCATCCCCCTCTATAGGAGATTTTTCTATTGTTACAATAGGTTCAATAATCTCTGCTCTGGTACTATGCCATGAAATAATCAGGAAGAGACATAAAAATAATATTCGCGTTCGTTTCATTTGATAAACTTTATTAGGATTGATAAATAATAAAAATGTAAAATAAGGTCATCAGCATTCATTGATCAATACCCAGTAGTGGGTATTTCTGAAGACTATTATTCTTATAAAAAATGAAATGAGCGCGAACATCTGCTGTTATAGGCACAATGCAGTACGTCCACAGGCCAACAAAAATTAAACCAGGCCTTTCTCCAATGCCAGCTTCACCAATTCTGCAGTATTGTGTACAGAAAGTTTCTTCATCAAATTATTCCGATGTGTATCCACTGTACGTGAGCTGATAAAAAGTTTATCGGCGATTTCTTTCGAGCTTAGTCCTTTGACAATTTCTTTTAAAATATCCGACTCGCGTTCGGTGAGTTTTTCCTGTAGCTGATCTGTATCCGACTTGCGGTGCAGTTCTTCCATGAGGATAGAAGATACTTGCTGGTTAAAATATTTTTGCCCGCTCATCACCAGGCCTATCGCGCGGTGCAGCTCTTCGTAGTCTACGTTCTTCAGCAAATATCCATTGGCGCCTGAGCGGGCGGCTTTGATAATGTATTCCGGCTCTTCGTGCATGGTAAGCAGGATCACTTTCGTATCGGGAAGAAGTTTTCGCAACTCGGCCAATGCATCAAATCCATTTAACACAGGCATGCTGATATCGGCCAGCACTACATCGGGGATTAATTTGGAGGCCAGCTCTACAAGCTCTTTACCGTTCTCTGCCTCTGCTACGATCTTGTAGTCGGCATTTCTCGACAGCATGGTCTTAATTCCATTGCGGATCAAGGCGTGGTCGTCTGCTATAATGATTTTGATTTCGCTCATACGTTTACAAAGGTAATAAAACCTTTATTTTTGTACCCTTCGATTCGCTGGAAAGAATTTTTACTCTTCCTCCTAATATTTCTGCTCTTTCGGTAATATTCTTCAATCCATTGCCCTGGCTTGAATCATTGCGGTTGAAGCCCTTTCCATTATCAGAAATATCCATTTCGATGGAGACGGAAGACTTTGTGACCACTACAAGTGCCCGGGTAGCGCTGGAATGTTTGAGAATATTGTTGAGACATTCCTGTGCAATGCGATATAAACAAACACGAATATCAAAACTCAACACCGTGTCTTTACTTTCCAAATGATAATCCATTTCAATCGAAATTTTTCCCGGGATCGACATCTTATGACAAAGACTTTGCAACGCCGGTTCCAGCCCCAGGTCAAGCAAGCCTGAAGGCATGGCGTTGTGTGAAATTTTCCGGATCTCGGAAATGGATTCGTCGATCATTTTTTTGACTTCGATTTTCTTCCCTTCTTCAATGGATAAGGCTTCAAACTGAAACCGCACAGCGGTAAGCATTTGTCCCACGCTGTCGTGCAGCTCTCGGGCGATGCGCTCGCGTTCTTTTTCTTCGCCTTCGATCAATGCCGCCGAGCGTTGACGGACGAGTGAAATTTCTTTTTCTTTCAATTCTTTCAAACTATCGCGCATCTTCAAAAGCGCTTTCCCCAGAATATCTTCTTCGCTAAGCGGACTGTATTGCGTAGCATATTTTCCTGCGCCGATCTCTGAAGCAAAGGCCGCAGTGGCCGCAATATTTTCTGCAAGTTTTTTCACCGAATCAATCATCCTGTTGATCTCCATGAAATCTTCCTCGTCTTCTTCCACTACCGGTATCCGGCCGAGCGAGAGGGCATGAATATGTTTTTCCAACGAAAGAATAGGTTCGGAGATACGGGTGGAAAAATAGAGACTGATCAATACTGTCACTACCGAAACAATGATTAATACTGCAATAATATAATTGCGGATCACATACACAGGCTTCATTGCTTCATCCATATCGATCTCCGAAATGATTACCCAGTCCAGTCCATTTACCTGGATCCTCCTATAGACACTGAGCACTTCGATATGGCGATAGTCGACAATGATCCCTTTTTCAGAACTGCCCTTGCGGGCGCTTGTAACAGCCTGAGTATGCACGGTAATAGCAGTGGGCTCTTGCGGAAAGAAGCGCGAGCGGGTGATCATTTGATCGTAATGGTTTACCATATACGATTCGCCTGACTTGCCCATACCTGTGCGTTCGAGCAAGATCTTTTCCAGGGTTTCTTCTACTTTTTTAGAAGGAGTATCCGAGTGTAGATTTTCCGAACGGATCAGTTCTTCGATCCTGTTTTTCTTAAGAATATTAATGGAAGACAATTGCGCGAATGTTCTTTCGAGCAAAGCATTTTTAAACGCCCTGTAAAAAAACAAAGAAGCCAACGACACCGTGAGCGCGCCGATCAGGAGATAAGAGAGGGTGAGCTTTTTGAAAATACTCAGATTCCTGAACATCGTTAATTTTAAAGTTTAAATTATGAATTTTAAATTATAGCCTGCTTATAGAGCTTCGATTTGGTTTTAATTTAAAATTTAAAATTCATAATTTAAAATTACTTCTTGACCGCCTTGTTATTTTTAATCACAGGCCTTTTCACTTCCGGTTGGTCGTCTCCGATAAGATACCCGAATGGAGCCAGATCAGGCACGCGGTCGAAGATCACTTTTAGAATAGCGGTAAGCGGCAGAGAGAGAAACATTCCTGCTACGCCCCAAAGCGCGCCACCTATGAGCACTACGATGATCGACACCAATGCATTTACCTGTACTTTGCTGGCTACTATTTTTGGCACAATAAAATTATTATCGATAAACTGTACCAGCAAATACGCTCCGAATACCCAGAGGGCATAGATCGGTTCTTTCGTTGCTACAGCCATAAGCATCGGCATACTGATCGCAATGATTCCTCCGATATAGGGGATCATATTTAAAAGCGCGCCGACGATTCCAAGAAGAATCGCATACTGAATTCCTAACATGAGCAAAGCAACCGAGTTAAGTGTCGCTACGATCGCTGCTTCAATGAGCAGCCCTGCGAGATAACTTTGTACAAGCGCTTTTGTTTGTTCTAAAATATCGATCATCACTTTATGCCGACCAGTAGTGGCAAGCCTTGACAGGAACTCCAGCAAGAGTGGTTTGTAAAAGAGGATCATGAAAATATAAACCGGCAACAACAGGATCAGCGCCAATACCCCGCCAATCGTGAGAAATGCCGAGCTGATCATTGGCGCCAGGTTGCCGCTTACTTTCTTTTGAGTGTCCTTGACCCAAGCCAGGATCTTATCTTTTGGGATGTTCATATTAGCAGAAACCCAATCGACCAATTCGCTGGTAATTTGGTTGAAACGAATTTTAAACTGCGGAAAAGAATCACTCAGCATGGAAGCTTGCGAAACAATAAAATACAAAAGCCCTATGGTTATGACAAGCGTACCCAACACGGATAGTGCAATGGCCAGGATACGGTTCATCTTTTTGCGATGGAGAAAATTGACCACCGGATTCAACAAAATTGCAATAACAGTAGCAAAGAGAAAAGGAACAATAATATCGCGGCCTACATATAATATTGCGCACAGCGAAACGATCCCCGTCAGGATGATCGAAAATTTTGCATAAGCAGGCCAGGGCTTGGCGGTGTGGTTTTCCATAGAATAATTTTAAGTTCGTTCTTTGTGATATCTCTGCATTTATTCAACATAAGGGATAACAAAGATTCGCAAAGAGCGCAAGTTTTGGGATAAAGATGCGGCCTTTTATCGGATAAAATTTGTATGATCTTATCTAATGATTACATCCTTCACATGATGAGAAGAAAATAGTAAGAGAGAAATATATAAAATTCCGGATTGTTTAACCTACTAATTTTTTAAACATGCTAAACGCCTTACCTGATTCGAGCGATTCTTTGGCGGTAGCCATCGCTTCTTCCTGCGTCAGCTGCGGGCGGGCGCACCAGACACCCATCCCTGCGTTGGCGAGTACTACTTGCTTTTGTGCTTCGGTAGATTTATTTTCCAACACATTAGTAAATATTTTCGCCGACTCCTCGAGTGTAGCACCCCCTAGCAATTGCTCGTGCTCATACTTGCTGAAGCCAATATCATCCGGCGCTATCAATTGCTCTCGTTTGTTGGAGATCATTTTAAAAGCAGAAGTAAGCGAGATCTCATCGTAACCGTCCAGGGAGTGAACGATCATAAAATCTTTGTTTGTTTTCTGATATAAATATCCATACAGCCTCGCCAGCTCAAGGCTGAACACACCTACCATTTGTTTGGTAGGGAATGCCGGGTTGATCATCGGACCAAGCATATTGAAAAAAGTTTTTAATCCCAGCTCTTTACGGATCGGGCCTACATTTTTCATTGCAGGGTGAAACAAAGGTGCATGCATAAAACAGATTCCGCAATTTTCCATTTGTCTTTGCAGCACATCGATATCGCTGGTGAATTTATACCCGAAATGTTCCATGATGGTAGAAGAACCTACCAGCGAGGAAACCCCGTAGTTGCCATGCTTCGCTACATTAATGCCTGCACCGGCCACTACAAAAGACGAACAGGTAGAAATGTTAAAGGTATCTTTCCCGTCTCCACCAGTACCGCAAAGATCAATCGGGTCGAAAGCCTTGAGGTCAACAGGGATACAAAGTTCCAGCATGCTGTCGCGAAATCCTTCCAGTTCTTCCACGGTGATGCTTCGCATCATATACACAGCAAGAAAAGCAGCGATCTGGCTTTGATTCACTTCTCCCCTTCCGATGCGGAGCAAAACTGTTCTGGCTTCTTCTTTGGTAAGAGTCTTGTGTTCCAGCAAATAGGATAGTATTTGTTTCATAAGACCAGCAATTTACGAAAGCAGATGTAAAAATTATAAATTATGAGTTATGAATTATGAATTTGTTAGAACTCATGATACGGGTTTTCTCCTGAATATTTGTTGCTAATCATATCAAATGGCCTCCTATAGTCAATTATAGTCGTGATACCTACTATAAAATTTTTAAATGAATCATAACCTAGTTTTTAAATTCATAAGGGCATGTTGTAGAATAATGTGGGAACAGGAAAATTAAAGCTGATAATTCGGTTTTTAACACCTGTAAGGTTTTTAGAAACCTTACAGGTGTTGTCTAAAGATAAATCCCACATTATTCTACAACATACCCATTCATAACTCATAACTCATAATTTATAACTCATTATAATTCCGGCCACATTATTCAATCTTCCCTACGTTAATTGCGCTGAATGTCATATTTTTGTTTTCTAAATAACAATTGTGGTAAACCACATTTTGTGGTACATAACAAGACATCATGAATTATCCCATCCTACAGCTCAAGCCTAAACGTGAACGTTCTATTTTATTAAAACATCCCTGGATCTTTTCGGGTGGACTGGAAAGAAGGCCGAAAGCTAGTGAAGGCGAGATTGTGGAAGTTCGCTCTCACCAGAACGAAGTGCTTGGCTATGGATTTTATTCTGAAAAAAGTCAGATCAGCTGCCGGATGTTTGATTGGCAAGATCATCCGTCTGAATTTGAACAAGCCGACTACTGGACCAACAAGATCAAGAATGCGCTCGCTTTGCGCAAAGCTATTCTTCCTGCCAATACAGATGCCTATCGCCTCTTGCACGCCGAAGGAGATTTTCTACCAGGCGTCATTGCCGACGTGTACGCACAAGTAGTAGTACTCCAGATCCTGATCCGCGGGATAGAGCAACGAAAGGAGTTGATCATTGAAGCATTTAAGAGAAATGGATTTGAAAATGTTTACCTCAAAACAAAATCCAGTTCGCAGAATATTGAAGAGATCCACAGCATTTCTGGCTGGCTTTCCGGGAATGGGGAAGGAAAAGTAGTGGCCAAAGAAAACGATCTACTCTTCAACATAGATTTTATCGACGGACAAAAAACAGGTTTCTTCATCGACCAGCGCGACAACCGGCAGCTTTTGAAAACATTGTCGGCAGGAAAAAAAGTATTGAACACCTTTTGCTACACCGGTGGCTTCAGCGTGTATGCCTTATCCGGAGGCGCCACAGAAGTGCATTCGGTAGATATTTCTGCGGAAGCGGTAAGACTTGCCGAAGAAAATGTGCAACTAAATTTTCCCAATGCATTACACAAAGGTTTTGCTATTGATTGTTTTGACTACCTCAAAGACATGCCTGAAAACGAGTACGATGTGATCGTACTGGACCCTCCTGCTTTTGCTAAGAATGCGCGTGCGGTAGACAATGCTTCGCGCGGGTACAAGCAGATCAACATCCGTGCGTTCAAGAAAATAAAGCCGGGCGGGATCTTATTTACGTTTTCCTGTTCGCAGAATATTTCCAAAGACCTTTTCCAGAAAATAGTCTTCGGCGCCGCTGCTGACGTAGGCCGCGCTGTACGCATCATCCATCAACTCCACCAACCTGCTGATCATCCGATCAATATTTATCATCCGGAAGGAGAATATCTGAAGGGGTTGGTGCTTTGGGTGGAGTAATATCAACATGTTGCTCTGGCAGGCCTGCAGGACAGCAAGAGCAACAGCAACAGTAGTGAGTAATAAAATGTCCGCCCGCCGACATCATCTTTCCAATAAACCTGTCATCTTTGTGCAGGAAAAATGAAACCATCTAAAGTCAACTTATTTCTCACCAAACTTACTCATTGGGAATACTGGCCTTTTGAGATCGTTTATTTTCCTATTGCCATTTATTATCTCTGGCTTTCGCTGAAAGCAAGGTCTTTCTTTTTTTTCAGCGCTTCAAATCCTTCTATCGAAACCGGTGGTATGTTGGGAGAATCAAAATTTAGCATTCTAAAAAATATTCCACAGGAAGTTTCTACGCTTACTTTGTTTTTTCCAGCCGGAACTTCTTTTGAAGAAGTAGAAAAATATTTACGCCAAACCAATTTGACCTACCCGCTGATCTCCAAGCCAGACGTGGGAGAACGAGGTATTAAGGTGGAGAAAATAGAAAATGCGCAACAGTTAAAAAAATACTTAGAGGATTGCCGCCAGGATTTTCTGATCCAGGAATATGTTGATTTTGAAATAGAACTTGGAGTATTTTATTTTCGCCTGCCAGGCCAATCACGTGGGGTTGTTTCTTCTATTGTTAAAAAAGATTTTCTGCAAGTAACAGGTGATGGAGTATCCAGCCTGGGAGCGCTGATCGCAGCCTATCCGAGGGCAGCATTTCAATTTGAAAGACTTCGCACTTCCCTCGATTATCGAAGCATTCCTTCCAAAGGAGAAAAAGTAATTTTGGAGCCGATTGGCAACCATTGTCGCGGCACCACGTTTCTCAGCGCGCAAGAACTGATCGACGAAGAACTAACGGAGGTCTTTGATCGCATCAGCCAGCAGATCCCTGATTTTTATTTTGGGCGTTATGATCTTCGTTGTAAAAGTATTGAAGAGCTGAAAGCAGGAAAAAATATTAAGATCCTTGAGCTGAACGGCGCAGGCGCAGAACCCGGGCATATCTACCAGCCTGGTTGCTCAATTTTTAAAGCCTGGAAAGAATTGTTATTCCATTGGAAAATACTTTACCAGATAAGTACACGCAATCATAAGAATGGCGTACCTTATATGCGTTTTCAGGAAGCAAGGGAGAGATATAAAAAGATTCGGGCACTGCGAGTTTTATAGGAGTGCCACGAGTATAAATTGAAACCACGAATAATTTTTACGTATACTATTGAAAGAACTCTTGGCTCTACTTTATAACGCTCTATGATCATACAGCCTTTGATACATTTTCTTCTCGGTTTTGGCACCAGCTTTATTGGTTCTATTCCACTTGGAGCCATCAACGCCACTACTATTCGGATCAGCATGACGTATGGGGTACCTTATGCCTTGCGTTTCATTTTGGGCGCCACTATCGCGGAATTATTTTATAGTTATAGCTGCGTTCAATTTTCCGGATATTTATTATCGATTCCTTCTCTGGAATTTTATATCCAGCTTTTTTCTATTCCTGTTTTTTTGATCCTGGGAATTTCCTACTGGATTGCGAGACCTAAAAAAGAAACAGGCAAAGAACTTTCTGCCAACAATATTTTTGTACAAGGACTTTCCATCGGTTTTTTAAATCCATTGCAAATTCCTTTCTGGCTGGCTTACACTACTTATTTTCTAAGCGCAGGATGGATCCGGCAAGATGTTGCACTGCTCAATATTTTTATAGTAGGAATTATTCTGGGTTCCTCGATCCTGCTTTATATACTGGCAAGATTTGCTTCTTCTCTGGAAGGGAAAATCCGATTGAGTGAAAAAACGATCAACCAATTTACGGCGGTGATTTTTTTAATGCTGGCATTATACCAAGTGGGAAGATTAACTCTGATCCTCTAAAAATTACTCGTCATTGCGAGGAGTGTAGCGTAGCGAAACAACGAAGCAATCTGTTTACTACGCAGCCTTGTCAATTTCAACCCATTCGTAACTTATAACGGGCTCAGGCTTCGTAGCCAACGGATTGCTTCGCAGGCTCGCAATGACGAGTGAATGTTATAATTTATTTAGAGTCCAACATCACCGGAGCATTTTTATCCATCACGATGATCTTCGCATTGTTAGAGGCTCCGAGGGTTTTCAGCATATCAATATAGCGGTATTGAAGCGCTTGCTCAGTCATTGATTCGTTGATCAAGGCTTGAGATTTTTTGATCGCTTCCGCTTCTACCATCATTCTTTCCGCTTCTTTCTTTTGTCTCTGGATCACGTAATCCATCTGCTGTGCAGACCACTCGGCTTCTTTTCTTTGTTTCTGGATCACGAACTCCACTGTCAACGACGCCTGCTCTGCTTCCAGTTTGGATTGGATGGCTTTGGTCAATTGCTCAGGCATAAAGATATCGCGAAGTAGCACTGCGTCTACTACAAATCCGTACTGGGAAATTTGTTCTTTCATCATATCCGCAATCGTATGTTCGATCTTCGTTCTTTCGGTTGCGTACAATTCTTTCGCTTCATAGCGTGCGCAGATCTCACGCGTGATCGCCCGAAGGTTGGTAAGAATGATCACCTCTTCGTAGTTGGTTCCGAAGCGGATATAAATATCGCGGGCCGATTCGGGGTTGATGTGGTAGAGCAAGCTGATCTCTGCTTTTACGCTCAAGCCTTCTTTACTTGGCACAGTGAGTTCGTTGTACAACTCTACGGTGCGCGTATTTATTTTTACCTCTTTACTTACAAAGGGATTGAACCATCTGCTTCCTCCGAGTTCAGGCCTCGGCAGCAATTTACCGTTTCGCTGGATGTAACCGATCTGTCCGGGTCTTACGATCATACATCCTTGCAACGCCAGGACTGCAAGGACAAGCATAGCTATCTTTTTCATATATTGGGTTTGTTTGTTGAACCTTTATTTAGTTGAAAATCTTGAAATGAAGATAGGCAGAAATTCTGTTGTTGGTCTGTAGATTTAATTTTGAATTTTAAATTATTAGTTATGAGTTATGAATGCCTTTATTTACCGTATATTACACGATTTTGTTATAAAACTTTAACTTTAAAAAATCGTAAAAGGCAACAGTTACAAATCTACCCATTATGAAACACTCTATCCTATTAATTTTTTCTTTGTTTACTGTAACTGTGTTTTCCTGCAAAAAAAAGACTGATCCGGTAACGCCTGTTAACACTAGCAATCCGGAGCCCCAATTGATCTTTAAATTTAAATTTGATTCTACCCAGGTACGGCTCGACAATCTCGGGCAGCCCAGCACGATCCCCAGCGGACATGCGGCGCAATGTCCCGTATTTCATAGCATGAGCGCTCACTATATTGAGCTTTCTCCAAACGATAATACTGCCTTAGGCGGCGGAGCTGTACTTTACCGCGCTCCTGAAACTACTGCCGGAGGAAGCAATGCGATTGATTTTTCACAAGCTAAACTGGCCGGACAAAACGAAGTGTTTTTTAGCATTCCACTAAAAAATGTAGCCGCAGGTTCTTACAAATGGCTCCGTGTTTCGCTTGCTTATCAGAACTACGATATTAAATACAAATATTATTACACTCCTACTTCTACCGACTACTATTTCACCGGAACCCTTGCTTCCTTTATTGGATTCGACACTTACATTACTTCCTACAAGATCAATACCCAAACGATGGCAATAAACGGCAATAAACTTCAAGGCTACTGGGGATTTGAAACCTCTCCCCTTGGAGTGACCAGCACTTATGAAGGACAAACCAGCGTTACCACCGTGCCGAATCCTCTAAACAGCAGTTCTCCGATCCCTGCCGGAAGCTGTGTAGTAACCGGACAGTTTGCCAATAACCTTGTGATCACCGGAAATGAAACCAAGGATGTCACAGTCGTAGTTTCTCTTTCTACCAACAACAGCTTCGAATGGAACGACACTTCTAACGACGGCTGGTATCAGCCCAATGCGCCGGCCAACGAGACCGTAGTGGACATGGGGATCCGGGGGTTGATTCCAACTGTTCAATAGTTATGAATGTTGAGTTATGAGTTATGAATGATAAAATTGTCCAAATCAATACAGCCTCTTTAACTCACAACTCATAACTCAACATTCATAACTATTTGCATCTTTTTTTAACAACTTTTTTTAATATATTTCGATATATATTTAAAGAACCAATTAAGATCAATTTTTATGGAAGTAACCAGATTGTTTGACCTCCTTCCTTATCAGCTGGAGCGCAACCCAAAGGAAGATTGCCTGGCCAATAAAGTGAACGGGAAATGGGTAACCTACAGCACCAGGGAGGTACAGGAGTATGTAAACAAAGTAAGTCTTGGTTTACTGAAAGCAGGCATCAAGAAAGACGATAAGATCGCCATCATTTCCTCTAACAGGCCTGAATGGAATTTTATCGATCACGGCGTACAACAATTGGGCGCCATCCTGGTTCCGATCTATCCTACGGTGACAGAAGAAGATTTTAAATTCATCTTCAACGATGCCGAAGTAAAAATTGTCTTCGTAGAAACTGCCGAGCTGCATGCCAAAGCAAAAGCCGCAGCCGCAGCAGTGCCTAGCGTAAAAGAAATTTATTCGATCTTTGAGCTTCCCGGTGTAAAAAACTGGAAAGAAATTATCCAGGCAGGCGAGGAAGGAAATGTAGCTGATCTCGAACCATACAAAGCTGCCGTAACTTCGGAAGATACCCTCACGTTGATCTATACTTCCGGTACTACCGGTACTCCAAAGGGCGTAATGCTCACCCACGCCAACCTCATGAGCAACTACAAAGCCTGCATTCCACTTATGCCGGTAAATAATACGCATCGCGCGCTGAGCTTTCTCCCATTGTGTCATGTATACGAGCGCATGATGAGTTATTTATATATGGCTGTAGGCGTTTCCGTTTATTATGCCGAAAGCATGGATACTATTGCCGACAATCTTAAAGAGGTGAAGCCACATATGTTTACCACCGTGCCAAGATTGTTGGAAAAAGTGTACGATAGAATTGTTGCCAAAGGCGGCGAGCTTACGGGGATCAAACGTGCGCTGTTCTTTTGGGCATTGAACCTTGGCTTACGCTATAACATACAAGGCGGCAATGGATTCTTCTACAATATTCAACTTAGCCTGGCCAATAAACTTATCTTCAGTAAATGGAGAGAAGCCCTGGGCAATAATATTAAAGCCGTGGTATCTGGTAGTGCACCTTTGCAACCAAGATTAGCAAGAGTGTTTTGGTCGGCACGCATTCCGGTAATGGAAGGATACGGACTTACCGAAACTTCTCCCGTAATCTCTGTAAACCGATGCCAGCCTGCCGAAAACAGGATCGGCACCGTAGGGCCGCTGATCCAGGGAGTGGAAGTGAAAATAGCTGAAGACGGAGAGATCCTCACCCGCGGGCCTCATATCATGAAAGGATACTACAAGCGCCCTGACCTCACAGAACAGGCGATTGACAAGGAAGGCTGGTTCCACACAGGCGATATTGGCGAATTTGTAGAAGGAAAATACCTCAAGATCACCGACCGCAAGAAGGAAATGTTTAAAACCTCGGGCGGAAAATATATCGCGCCTCAGCTTCTTGAAAATAAATTCAAGGAATCCCGTTTCATCGAACAGATGATGGTGGTAGGCGATGGACAAAAATTCCCCGGCGCCCTGATCGTACCTGCTTTTGATGCGTTGCGCAAATGGTGCGCGATCAAAAATATTCATTATACCGACGATGCCGACATGGTCAAAAACAAAGCAGTGATCGACCGGATACAGAAGGAAGTGGATGAGTACAATGAAAATTTTGCGCAATACGAAAAAATCAAAAAATTCGTACTCATGCCGCGCCTATGGTCAATCGATGAAGGAGAGCTTACTCCTACGCTGAAAGTAAAACGAAAAGTTATTAATGCGAAGAGCAAGGATTTAATTGAAGGGATGTACCAATAGAAGTTATTAGTTTTAAATTATGAGTTATGAGTTTATTTAATTCATAACTCATCTTCATTTATGAGGTTTCCGCATCCTTTAGTAAGTAAAATCTTACAATTATTAAAAATAAATGGGTTGCCAATTCAACATTCATAACTCATAATTCATAATTATGTCGCTTTGCCCGCTATTTTAGTAGTCATTTTTTTCAAAAAAACCCTTACCTTTATCCGTCAGATTTACACTAATAATCACTCAAACTCATGAAACTTAAACTTATTTTATTCTTGCTTCTTGCCTCGGTGGTTTCTGCCTTTGCGCAGAAAAAGTATGAAGGCGAACAACTTAAAGCGATCGAATACCTGGAATCTAAAAGAAAAGATTTCAAAGCTTCTAAAAACGATTCGTCTTTTGTAAACCAAAACGGCGATCAAAAATATTATGTTACCACCCTCGTTCGCGGCGACCAAGCAGAAGACCTTGAAGAACAAATCTACAAAGCCAAGCCAGGAGACGTAGTAGGCCCGTTTGATGGAGAGAAAAATTTTTACCTGCTGAAAATACTGAGCATGGACAGCCTTAAAAGAACCAAAGCCCGCCTGGTACGCTTTTTTCCGAAAGGAGAATACACTTCCGATACCGCTAAATTTTCCAAACTGGTAAGCAAGTATGTCGACAACATTAAAAAAGGAAAAGAATACAGCAAAATGCTGGTAAAAGAAGAAGGCTCTATCGGCGTGCGCAACAAAGGTACGCTATCGTTCTGGGAAGGCCAGACTTCTAAAGAATACTACGACCTTGCCTACGACCGCAAAACAAACGATCCTTATGTAATCCGTGTAGGACAAGAGATCCAAGTACTTTACATTATTGAAGAAAAAAGAAACGCTGCTTACAAAGCGAAAGTAGTTTCGCTGGTGAAAAAAGTTAAATAAATTATGAGTTATGAATTATGAGTTATGAATGAGATAGAACTCATAATTCATAACTCATAATTCATAATTTTTAAACTCATGGGAAATACCATCCATCTTTCCGTAGTCATCATCACTTTCAACGAAGAAAGAAATATTCGCAGATGCCTGGAATCTGTGAAGGAGATCGCTGACGAAATTGTGATCGTGGATTCTTTTTCCAAAGACAACACCAAAACACTGGCTACCCCTTACAATGTCCGCTGGATCGAACATCCGTTTGAGGGACATATTGAACAAAAGAATTTTGCTTTACAACAGGCTTCTCACGATTATGTGCTGTCGCTGGACGCAGACGAAGCGCTTTCGGAAAAATTACTGTTAGAAATAAAAAAAATAAAAGCAGACTGTCAGTTCGATAGTTATATCTTCAACAGGCTTACGAATTACTGCGGGCAATGGATCCGCCACTGTGGCTGGTATCCGGATCGCAAGCTGCGCCTGTGGAATAAGCAAAAAGGCGCATGGGGCGGTATCAATCCACACGACCGCGTGGAAATGATCGCGGGGGCAAGCACCTCGAAAATTCCATTGGATATTCTTCATTATTCTTACTACTCTATTTCCGATCATCTCAAACAGGTGAATTTCTTCACCGATATTGGTGCAAGAGAAGCGGTAGAAAAAGGAAAACGCTCTACCCTTTTCCATGTACTGCTTAGCCCGATGCTCAAATTTTTCAAAAGCTATTTTATCCAACTTGGAATCCTCGATGGTTACTATGGCTTAGTAGTATCCGCTATTTCAGCGCAAGCTTCTTTTTATAAATATTTAAAAATGCGGGAACTTCAAAAACATGGCTCCTGAAAAAATAATCATCAGTCGCACCGACAATCTTGGCGACGTAATGCTCACGCTGCCGGTAGCGGGTGTATTGAAAAAACAATTTCCTTCCTGCAAAATTTATTTTATAGGAAAATCATATACCAAAGCGCTCATCGAAACCTGCATCCATGTAGACGAATTCATAGACCGCGAGCAGGTAGTTTCGCATCAATACCTCAAAGAAATAAATGCAGATGTCATCCTCCATATTTTCCCCGACAAAGCCGTAGCGAAAGCCGCTTCCCAGGCTGGGGTCCAGATGCGTGTGGGTACAAGCCATCGTTGGTTTCACTGGCTGTATTGCAATAAGCATGTAAATTTCAGCCGGAAAAAATCCGACCTGCACGAAGCACAGTTGAATCTTAAATTGCTCCAGCCTTTAGGCATTACACAAAATTTTTCTTTACAGGAATTAGCCAGTTATACAGGTTTTCAGAAAGTACCTTCCTTACCGGAAAAATTGAAAGCATTGTTGCAGCCTGCAAAATTCAATCTCATTCTTCATCCCAAGTCCAAAGGCAGCGCGCGCGAATGGCCGATGGAAAATTATTTTCAGCTTGCTCAAATGCTTTCTCCTGAGCGCTATTCTATTTATATCACCGGAACGGAAAAGGAAGGAGAACTGGTAAAACAGCAAAAACCCGGGATCTTCTCTTTGCCACATGTGACGGACCTTACGGGAAAATGTACGCTGGAAGAATTAATTGCTTTCATTGCACAAGCCAATGGTTTGCTGGCCTGTAGCACCGGGCCGCTGCATATCGCAGCTGCGTTGGGCAAACACGCGCTCGGCATTTACCCTCCTATGCGCCCCATCCACCCGGGCCGTTGGGCGCCCTTAGGAAAGAATGCAGTGGTATTAGTTGATCAGAAAAATTGCGAAGATTGCCGGAAGGATTTTAATTGTCATTGTATCCGTGCGATTGAAGTAGTGCAGGTAGCCCAGGTGATTGAAGGGTGGAACTAAATTATTTAATCCTCAATACTCTTGCTGTTGCTCTTGCTGTCCTGCACCATGTCAGCAAGAGCAACAGCAAGAGTACACAGAGACGGACTCTATAATTCTGCTAGTATCTCATCTATATAATCCCGGTTGTTAGAAAGCCTAGGCACCTTGATCTGCGCGCCGATCCTTCCTTTTTTCTTGAGCCATTTGTAGAACGTTCCTTCAGAAGCCGAATGAATGATCGGGCGTTGCAAGGCCAGGTCTTTGTAGCGTTTTGCGTCGTAGTCGGAGTTTACTTCGCGGAGTGCATTGTCGAGAATGGTGGTAAAATTTTCGAGATCACTTGGCGGTATTACAAACTCAATAACCCACTCGTGTGCGGCCTTGGTCTTGCCGGAGAAAAATACCGGAGCGGCTGTAAAATTGCTGATCGTAGCGCCTGTCAGTTGGCAAGCTTTGGTCATGGCAGATTCGGCGTTTTCAATCACAAGTTCTTCGCCGAAAGCATTGATAAAATGTTTCGTTCTTCCTGTGATCTTGATGCGGAAAGGAGAAAGCGAAGTAAAGCGAACCGTATCGCCGATCTTATAGCGCCAGAGCCCGGCGTTAGTGGAGATCAGCAATGCATAGTTTTTATGTAGTTCCACTTCATCGAGCCGAAGTGTTTTCGGTGATGGATTTTCAAATTCTTCCGCCGGGATAAATTCGTAGTAAACTCCGTTGTCAAGCGCCAACAACATTTCGTCGGAGTTTTGCTGATCCTGCATGGCGAAGAAACCTTCGGAAGCATTATAAGTTTCGTAATACTTTACCTGATCGCCGGGGAAGAATTGGCGGAACACTTCTTTATATGGGTGGAAAGCTACTGCTCCGTGAAAGAAGACGTTGAAGTCGGGCCATACTTCCAGCATATTTTTTTTGCCCGTTATTTCTAAAATTTTTTCCATCAACACCACCGTCCAGGTAGGCACTGCGGAAATATTAGTCACGCTGTCTTTGCTCACTTGTGCGGCCATCTTTTCGATCTTTGCTTCCCATTCATTCATCAGCGCAATATCCAGCGAAGGTGTGCGGCCAAACTCCGCCCATTTAGGTAAGTTCCCAATGATGATCGCGGAAACATCGCCGCAGTTCATTTCACCTGTGTAAGGATTGGGGCTGTAGCTTCCGCCGATGCCAAGACTTTTGCCGGAGAAAATTTCGCTTTCAGGATTGTTGATGAAAAAACAAGTGAGTGTATCCTTGCCCCCGCGGTAGTGTGTATCGCTAAGCGATTCTTTGGAAACAGGAATAAATTTGCTGCGTGCGTTGGTAGTACCGGAAGATTTGGAGAACCAGGAAATATGGGAATCCCAGAGAATGTTCTGTTCTCCTTTCATGATGCGCTCTATGTAAGGGAAGAGTTGTTCGTAAGAAGAAACCGGGATTTTTTTAAAATCTTCCGTATTGCGAATAGAAGCGTAGCCATATTTTTTGCCCCACTCCGTATTTTCTCCTCTTTCGATCAGATATTGAAAAAGCTGCTCCTGCACGCCAAACGGATCTTTCCGGTAGGCATCTATCCTGCTCATTCTCGCCTTAAGGAGTGTTCTTAATATACTGTTTACTAGGGCCACGTTGTATTCTTAAAATAATTATTCTTTCGCTAGATCAGTGGTTTCGTGCGTTGCATTTGTTCCCGTATCGGGAGCCGTGCCATGATGTTTTTCCAGTATATCGTCTTTGCGTTTCAATTCAAAATATTTTCCAAGGTAAACTTTCCGTACCATCTCATCCGCCGCAAGTTCTTCGGCAGTACCGGAGCGCAAAATTTTTCCTTCAAACAGAAGATACGCACGGTCAGTGATGGAAAGCGTTTCGTTCACGTTGTGATCGGTGATCAGGATACCAATATTTTTTCTTTTCAGCTTCGCTACAATTGTTTGGATCTCTTCTACCGCTATCGGGTCTACTCCTGCAAAAGGCTCGTCGAGTAGTACAAACTTAGGGCTCACCGCCAGGGAGCGCGCGATCTCAGTTCTTCTGCGTTCGCCGCCGGAAAGCACCATGCCCAGGTTTTTGCGCACATGGGTAAGGCTGAATTCGTCCAGCATTTCTTCTACTTTATCAAGCTGCTGTTTCTTGCTCAGGTTGGTCATCTGCAAAACGGAAAGAATATTTTCTTCCACCGTCAGCGTACGAAATACAGATGCTTCCTGCGCCAGGTAACCAAGGCCAAGGCGGGCACGCTCATACATCGGAAATTTGGTGATCTCTTGATTATCCAGGAAAATTTTTCCTTCGTTGGGTTTTACCAACCCTACGATCATATAAAAAGTAGTTGTTTTACCTGCTCCGTTTGGCCCCAGCAATCCTACGATCTCGCCTTGTTCTACCTGCACGGAAACATTACTGGCCACGATGCGGGTTTTATATTTTTTTAATAGATTTTCTGAACGTAAGATCATTCTCCGACAAATTTTATATCCCTGATCTGCAGTTGCAGGGATCGCTCTCCGTTATATTCGTTCTCTTCTATCGAGAAACAGAGATTGAATTTATCTCCTTTTTTTATTCTTTCAAAATATTGTGGCATCCCGAATCCTATGGCCTCATACACAGCGGAATCACCTTGTTTGAGAAAGAGCTTTAAATGTTGCTCTTTCAGCAATCTTGCCCGGCCATCGTCCTGCACTTCTTCGCTTACGAAAAGTGGTTGCATATTCTGCGGACCAAACGGTGCCATCTGTTTCAGAATTCTGTAAAATTTATAATTGATCTCTTCCAGCCTGATCTTTCTGTCTATTTCGATCTGCGGGATCAATTGCTCGGGCTGAATGCGGGAAGCTACCACCTGCTCAAACCGTTCGCGGAAGGCTTCGATGTTTTCGATCTTCATTGTAAGACCGGCGGCGTACATATGTCCGCCAAACTGCTCCAGCAGATCCGCACAATCAGCAATGGCAGCGTGTACGTCAAAGCCCGTCACCGAGCGTGCGGAGCCTGCGGCATGGTTGCCGGAGCGCGTGAGAATAATAGTAGGGCGATAAAATTTTTCAATACAACGTGAAGCTACAATACCAATCACTCCTTTGTGCCAGTCTTCTTTGTACAACACAGTAGACTTGGCATCCGCCATCCACTGATCGTTGCGGATCATGGTAACAGCTTCTTCGGTAATATTGATATCAAAATCTTTTCGCGTAAGATTTTTATCATTAAGATTAGCGGCATGTACTGTCGCTTCTTCTTCTGTTTTACTGATCAATAGTCGTACTGCTGCTTTAGCGTGGGCAATACGGCCGGCAGCATTGATACGAGGGCCAAGACCGAAAACAATATTGCTTACTTCTTTTATTTTTTTAAATCCGGAAATATCGTTGAGCGCCTGTACGCCTGGTCTTGGCGTTTTGTTGATACACTGTATGCCAGCATACACCATCGCACGGTTTTCGCCGGTGATGGGTACGATATCCGAACAGATCGCAATTGCTACAAGGTCGAGGTAACTATAGAGAAGCTCTAAGTCCCATTCTTGACGAACACAAAGCGCCTGCATCAGTTTGAAGCCAACGCCGCATCCGCAAAGTTCTTTATACGGATAGCTACAATCTTTTCTCTTTGCATCCAGCACGGCAACGGCGGCTGGTAGCTCATCGCCGGGCAAGTGGTGGTCGCAGACAATGAAATCAATGTTTAATGTTTGCGCATATTGAATTTTATCTACCGATTTGATCCCGCAATCAAGGCTAATGATGAGTGAAAAACCATTTTCATTTGCCCAGTCAATCCCTTGTTGTGAAATGCCGTATCCTTCTTTGTAGCGATCCGGAATATAATAATCCAGGTGATCGTAATAGCGGGAAAGGAAATCATACACCAGGGCTACAGAAGTAGTCCCGTCTACATCGTAATCGCCATAAACGAGAATTTTTTCCTGGTTTGCAAAAGCATTGATTAGCCGGTCTATTGCGCGATCCATGTCTTTCATGAGGAAAGGATCGTGCAGGTGTTCGGTAGAAGGGCGAAAAAAATCGTGCGCTTTCTGGTACGTGTCAATTCCTCTTTGTACAAGCAGGGAAGATAATACGTGGTCGATGCGAAGGGCGGATGCCAAAAATGAGACCTGATCCTGGTCGGGAACGGCTTTAAAAATCCATCGTTTTTCCATGGGGTAAAAATAGAAATAAATTATGAATGTTGAATTATGAATTATGAGTTAAACAAAAAACTAACTACTGCAGTACTTTAATTCAACATTCATAACTCATATTCATAATTGCTTGCAATATTCTTCTTCCAATACAGTTAATTTATATATATCTTCGCACAGTATCTTTATAAAAAAACAGCCTTTAGTTATGAATAGAACTCTTTTAGCAGCTTTCCTGATAATAAGTCTGGCGATGGTATCGGCCGACAGCCCTAAGCTGGCGAAACGTAAAATATACGATGGTGTGACAGTTTTGATGCCGGAAGATTTTGTGGTGATGTCGGACAATGATATTGCTTCCAAATATCCTTCTACCAAAAAACCTTTGGCAGTATTCATGAGCTCAGATACAAAAGCGGATTTCAGCATGAACAATACCAAAGCAAAATTCGCCGGGCAGGATGCCAAGATGCTGCACGAGATATACAGAGCTACGATCATGGAAACCTACGATACTTCCAATGTCGGCAGCGATGATCCTTTTAAAAGCGACCGTGTAAAAAAATCTTTCAAATTTTTAAGCGAAGGCACTAAGACAGTAAACAAAAAAGAGTACGCTTATTTTGAATACACTTCTGAATTTGGCGGAATAAAAAAATACAACTACATCATGTATACGCCGCACAAAAAAAGTGTGCTTATCTTCAACTTCTCCTGCGACCTGCGCGCTATAAACCTGTACCAACCGGTAGCGCAAGCAATGATGAATTCCGTCAAAGTAAGTTCGAAGCTGACACTTCCGGATTATACTTTGCAACAAAACAATTCTCAACCTAAAAAGAGACAAACGCCGCAGGATCTTTTGGAAATGCAGAATAAGAATAAGGCGAAGAGTAAAAAGTAATTTTAGAATTTCCCTTTTAAGTATTAAGATTAATAATGGATGCAAGATACCAGATGCCGGATACCAGATAGTTTAGATAAAAACAACTCTGTTTTACAAATAAGCTAAAGACAATGTCATTAAATTACTCTCGCATTTATCTGGCATCTGGTATCTCAAATAAGTATTAATAGTTAAGAGGGTAATTCCAAATAATTAAAAATTAAAAATTATGCTTTCCTTCTCTGACGAACATTTCATGAACGAGGCTTACAAAGAAGCCAAGTATGCTTTTGAAGAAGGCGAAGTGCCTATCGGCGCGGTAGTAGTCTGCAACAACCGCATCATCGCGCGTGCGCACAACCAGACGGAACGGCTTACTGATGTGACAGCACATGCAGAAATGGTAGCGCTTACGGCAGCGGCTAATTTTCTCGGCAGTAAATATTTAAACGAATGTACACTCTACGTGACAGTAGAACCTTGTGTCATGTGTGCAGGCGCGCTCCAATGGGCGCAGCTGGAACGCCTTGTTTACGGCGCCTCGGATGAGAAACGTGGGTATCTACGTTTACAGCAGCCTATTCTCCATCCCAAAACTGAAATCGTTTCCGGTATCATGGCAAAGGAATGCGGGCAGTTGATGAAAGATTTTTTCGGATCGCTTAGGGATTGAGGCTTGATGGTTTTGATGTCATTGCGAGCCTGCGAAGCAATCTGTTGGCCTCGAAGCCGAGCCCGTTGATTTCTACAATTAGTTTCAAGTCAACAAGGCTGCATAGCTGACAGATTGCTTCTTCACTCTGCCAACGGCCTCGTTCCTCGCAATGACGGTACTATTGAACCAACACTAAGTCAAACATTTTTTTTGCCATTCATTCTTCTAATTTCAAAGATCATATCATTTAAATACCTTCGTTCTTATTTTTTCTGGCTATCTAAAAGTAAAATCATGGATTTTTTCTTTTTTGAAAACACTATTAACATTCCATTATTAAAATAGATTATTTCGATTTTTGCCTTTTTCATTTTATTATTTTCCTAAACATCATGGAATATGAAAACTTACTTATACTTATTTTTTATTTTGCCCTTTTATTGGCTAAACACTACGGAAGCACAGCAGGTATTCCCCGGTGGCGGCCTGGGGAGCTACAACCTGACCTATCCACCCGAAACCTGTCCGGATGCAGGTGGTTGTAATTTTGATCTTTATAATCTTATGGGCGGTGGAGACATTGCTGCCATGTGCAAAGGCAGTACGTATCCCGGTCCTTTCCAGTCGCACAACTGGTGGAACACTGCACTCTGGCACGTAGGCACTACGCCTTGTGTGGCCGATGTCACTACTACGATCGATATGCATTCCGATGTGATGCGGCCCTTTCCTGTGATCCACCTGCAAGCCAGGCCATACGGGCAAGTGATCCGCCACCGCGAGCTGGCGCTTAACGGAGGAGGAGCCAATAACACTGGAAGTTTTTATGCCGACGAAGATATCACTATCGGAATGGTAGATGCAGGTGGCAATACTTTCTATACCTGCAGTCGCACAGATATAATGGACTACGGCGATATGCATGTGAAAATGCAACAGGATTTCGGAAGCGGGAATATTCTTAACATGACAGCCAGTTCAGGATGCCCGTTTTCTTATTTCCAAAAACAAGGAAGTGCAGAACCCGGCTTCCTGCTTTATTTCCTTCGGGGCACTACGTTATCTTCCTCCGGAAATTCCATTACCATTCACCGAAGTTTGAATTATGGAGAATACCATCAACGTTTTTATTCCCTCTTCTTTCCTCCCGGCACTACTATTAGCGGCGACGACGGCGCTACGTATGTACCCGTTTCTTCCATTCCGCACAACGGTACTACTGAATGGGGTGGCAACAACCGGTATTTTCGGATCAAGCTGCCGACGGGAGTAAATTATTTTACCGTAGCCGTTCCGCCCGACACGCTGAAATCCACACTGGATCTGTATGAACAGCATGCCTTCAATTTTATTACCGATACACGTTTCACTTATTCTTACAACGAAACAAGCGCTACGCTTACCAATACATTCACCACTACTACCACCAATGTGCTGGGAGGCGCCAATACCGGGCCTTTGCAAGCATTGTATCTTCACCAGTATTCGCATAGTCCTGAATATCCCGCCAACAATACTGGCAAAATCTATCGCTCTGCAAGAGGCATCATGCGTGTGTGTACGGGGAATGTGTTTACTACTGTGATGAAAAACTACGGCTTTCTGCCTGCGTTAGGTTGGGCGAATACAGCGGATAAAACAGAACTCAATACTTTTGTAAACAATTACGCCACGCGCGGCTACATCAACGTGGATTGCGGTACGCCTGTGTATGGAAGTTTTCAATCCATCCACGAAGCCGCGCGGATCGCGGAGATTGCCAATGGGGTAGGAAATATTACAGCAAGGAACAAACTACTCGACATTGCCAAGCAAGGCATTCAGCTTTGGCTTACTTCTCCTGACGGCGAATATTATGGGATGTATCACTACGATAAAAATTTCAACTGGCTTACGCCTTTCCCTTCTGCCTTCGATGCCGATAGATTATTGCAGGATTCGCATTTCCATCATGGTTACCTCATTTACGCCGCTGCCATTGTAGCCCGCTACGAGCCCAACAGTACCTGGGCCACCCAGTGGGGACCTATGATCGAGCTGGCGATCCGAAATATCAACGACTACCAGCGAGTAATGACTCCTCCTGCCGATCCGAACACTCCCTGGTTTCCTTACCTCCGTTATTTTGATCCTTACGCCGGGCATTCCTGGGCAGGACATGATGGCTCCAACCAAGAGTCCGTTTCCGAAGCCCTTAACTTCGCTGCAGGCTGCGCACTATGGGGAGAAACGGTAGGAAACAATACGATCCGCGACATGGGCATTATGCTTTACGTAAACGAAACCGAAGCTGCACGCAGCTATTGGTGGGACGGCGCACAGGTGGGCGTGAACAAACTTCCTTTCTCACCCAACTACAATCACTACCATGCAGGCATTGTGGGTACGGATGGTGCGGCCTATGCTACCTTCTTCGGCGCCGATCCGCATTATATACACGGCATCACCTATATTCCAATTACAGGTTCATCGATCTGGATGGGCGTAGACTCGCTGGGTGCGGCAAATGAGCAGGCCGATTTCCAGGCCAGCTTCGGCGGTCCTACCAACGGCTCCGGAGGATTCTGGTCTACCGTAATGCTGATGGAGCAAGCGACCTACGATGCTGCCAATGCCAAGAGCCGTTTTCTCACACAAGCCGTTCCCGGCGGCTGGGGAGGAAACGATTATATGGTAGACGGACTATACTGGATCAGCACGTTCGACAGCGTAGGAGTAGTGGATGCTACCACACAGGCCGATGTGGCATCGTTTGCCGTTTTTCGAAAAAACAATTGCAAACATTATATGATCTACAACGCCCGCGGCAAAGGCGCACGCACAGTACACTTCAGCGACGGGAAATCATTTGCCGTGCCTGACGATACCATTATTACTTTTAAGGTCTGCGATATACCGCTACCGCTGACCTTGCTAGATCTTAAAGGAGTAGAAAGAGAAGGAACCGTTACGCTTTCCTGGACCACGGTGAGCGAGGAAAACACTTCTTCTTTTGAAGTGGAAAGAAGTTGTGATGGAAAAAATTTTGAAAAGATCATTACTATGAAAGCTGCCGGCGAAAGCAGTTCCCAACGGTCATACCAAACTCTCGATAAGCAAGCTTGTGCAGGAGCTTCATATTATCGGTTGAAACAAGTAGACCAGGATGGTTCTTTTGTGTACAGCAAAGTCATCATGGTAGATGAGCGGATTATTGGTTCGGGAAATATCTCTATTTACCCGAATCCTTCTTCCGGGCAGTATCAGCTTACATTATTTGCAGAAGATGCGGAGAATGTCCAGTTGCAATTGTACGATGTATTGGGCAAAGAAATTATAGAGAAAAAAATTTCAGTAGAAGCCGGAGAAAATTCCTGGCAACTGGATTGGTCGTCGCTCCCTCCGGGTAACTATAATCTGGTGATCACAGAAGAAAAGGAAAGCATTAAAAAATATTTCCGCGTAGTAAAACTATGATCCACTTTGCGTCTCTTGTGAAATCTTTGCGATCTTGCGGTGAAAAAAGGATATTTCTATGAAGCAGCGAAATTCATCGAACGACTGTGCTTCTTTTTGCGCTGGATTTTTAAACGCGAAGATTTCGGAAGGGACGCAAAAGATATGTAGCTGAAAATCTAAATTTTAAGACAATCATTATTTTTCATTCTTTCACAATTTTTTAACTTTTCTGCAAAGAAGATTACCTATTCCGCTGTACATATTAGAATTTATATAATATATTTACCCAACTGATGATTCAGTTGGATTTTTTGTTAAACAATTAAATACTTTATAATAATATGGCTTTTGAATTACCTGCGCTTCCATATGCATCCGATGCTTTGGAGCCACATTTTGACAAGATGACCATGGAGATCCACCATGGCAAACACCACAACGCGTATGTAACCAACCTGAACAACGCCGTTAAAGGAACTGAATGGGAAAGCAAATCACTTGAAGAAATTCTTAAAAATATCAGCAAAGCTACTCCTGCAATCCGCAACAATGGTGGTGGACATTACAACCACTCTCTTTTCTGGACCATCCTTGGTCCAAACAAAGGCGGCAAACCAAGCGGCGCGCTTGCTGAGGCGATCGACAAGAAATTTGGTTCTTTTGATAAATTTAAAGAAGAATTTGCTGCTGCCGGTGCTGGCCGTTTCGGATCGGGATGGGCTTGGCTAATTGTAACCGATGGCGGACTGGAAATTACTTCCACTCCAAACCAGGACAATCCTCTGATGGATGTAGCCGACAAAAAAGGTACACCTATCCTTGGACTGGACGTTTGGGAGCATGCTTACTATTTAAAATATCAGAACAGAAGACCAGATTACATTGCTGCTTTCTGGAATGTGGTAGACTGGGATGCTGTAGCGAAGAGATACGCTGCTGCAAAATAATAGCTGAGAGATCTTATTATTTAAACCTTTCGTGTCACTGGCGCGAAAGGTTTTATTTTTTCAACTCTTCACTTCCTTACCGCCTGAATTTGTAAACAGTTTATAGCCTACAAAACAAATTAATGCTATAATGAGAAATCCGATCATGTTACTTATACATCTTTGTTATCTATGTATATATACGGCATTTATCATGCCAGGTAAATGTTTTTTTAACTATTTTTTAAAGCATAGCCAATCAAAGGCATAGTTTGGAGAAAAGCTGTAAGATTTAATAAAACATTGCAGAAAATTGACCTCCGTCCTTTATAAAAGGCGTAGAGACTACGCTCTATAGGGCTTAAGTTGAACTTTGGGGGATACAGCCCGGTTTTAGAAGAAGAACTTATGGTATTTTCCTCGCCAAGGTGTACATTTACAGCACTAGAAGGGGAATCTGGTTCGTTATATTTAATAGATATGAAAAAGTTATTTTTAAGTACGATACTATTTTTATTCCTATGCCCGGCTCCTATAATCTTGGCGCAAAAGACTGTAGTGGAGCTTGAAATGAAAGGCGGCAAGGCACAGAGTGTTTTTTCCACCTCGGATCCATACGGAAATACCGCTTATATTTTCCAGGGTTCCAAATCCATACAGATCTCCGTATTGGACGGGGCATATAAAGTCACTAAAGAATTCCTGATCGACCGCGAGGAGGCAGAGAAGAGAAACGTGATCATCGGCGCTACCTTGTCTGCGCAAAACATCGTTGTCTATTTGTATTACGAAAAAGAGCGCAACTTCTCTTCCCTTGTTGTAGACCGCAATACCGGCGCTTTCAAATTCAACCCTTCTATTGGTACCATTACCAAAACAGAATACTTGATGAAGTCTTTTGAAATGGAAGGACAATTCTATTGCATGATCATTCCGCAATACAAAAATACCGTACTGCTTTTTTCCTCTAATGAAGGCAGCGATTTTGTGATCAAAACCTACGAAGTAAATTTTCCTACTTTTTATGCCAAGCTCTCCGCCAGGAACGATGAGCTAAACCAGAAAACCGATACGCCTGTGGGCATCGAAAAGATCAGCTATACGATTGAGAACAATATCAAATCGGCTTATCCTTCGAAGAAAATGTATACCTACGGCAACAAAATCTACATGACCTTCGAAGAGCCTTCGCTTACACACCTGGTGATCATCGATCCCATGAGCAATACGGCTATCTACCGCAAGCTGAATTTCTCGCTCGACAAAACCAGAGATCCGAATCCAAAACAAGGAAATTCATTTTTATACAAAGGAGATCTTTTCCGCGTCACCATGAGTCATGATCAACTCAACCTGATCGTAGTAACACTCGACTCCATGCAAATGCTGAAAAGCTACAACATCAACCCCGACCAGCAGATCTCGTTTATAAACGGATACATCAAAGAAGATGGCAATGACATCCAGGAACGCATTATTAAAAACACACAACAATTTTTTCGCAAGCTCAACAAAGGCAAACTTGCCGTAGCCGTAAACGACCTGGGCGACGGGCGGTATGAAACAGAAGTAGGTGCTTACGAAGAAGTGACCGTCTACCGCAATTCAGGTATGGGTGGCTATCCTATTTCTCCTGGCGTAAGTCTCGGCTTCGGCATGGGTACCGGTATGGGCATGGGTATGGGCTACGGCGGCATGGGCATGGGCTATGGAGGAATGGGTTATTACGATCCTTTTTATTATGGTGGTTATCCTGGTTATTATCCTTACGGAAACAGCTATAGTTCTACAAGTATCCACGCCACCTATTTTCAATCTTTACTTCTTATAGAAGATCTTTCACATGTGGACGGCAATGTACCGAAAACCATGCGTGAAAGAATTAATGATTACGAACAAGATGTTTTGAAAAAAAGCAATCCAGAATTGCTCAACATCATGCCTACCTACAACAGCGGGCTTCTCCTGGGCTACTATGCGAAAGGACATTCCAGGTATAATCTGGTGGAATTTAAGCGGTAAGTCTGAACCTTGATTTTCAGGGTTAGAAGATTTACTTGATTTTTATTTTCAAGATTGATTTTTTTGTCATGTTAAGAGTTGTGATTCACAAACAGTTTGTCAATCTGATCTACATAGTTGGTACAATAAAGTATTTAATTTATTCTCCTTTCTACTAACGCTTAGTTTGAAATCAATATCAGGAATTTCTAATCACAAGTTTCCCCGATAAATCGGGACAAGCTCTTCTTAATGAAAAGAGATAAGCCCCAAATATCTCTCACTGATGCAAGCATCCTGAAAATAAAAGTTCAGAAAATTCTTCTGTATCTTTTTCAAAACCCCTGCATTATGCTGTCAAAACTTAAACTAAGAAATGTTATGGCAGGAAAATTTGAAACCCCAAGGCAAAAGATGATCGGGATGATGTATCTGGTGCTTACCGCGCTGCTGGCTCTACAGGTGAGCTCTGCGCTTATCTACAAATTTCAGGCGCTCAATGCGAGCTTGGAAAAAACCGTTACGAACAACGATGCGGACAATCAGAAAAAACAAGTGGCTATTGCTTCACTGGTAAAACAGCGGGGACAAAAAGCAAGAGAAGTAGCCCTGAGCGAACGCGCGCGCGAGGTACGCCTGAAGACCCAGCAAATGCTGGCCGAGGTGGATGCTATCAAAAAAGAGTTGATCGACAAAACCGGTGGCTATGACAGTGAAGGCGGTTTTAAAGGAGCCAAGGATGAAACACAAGTAGAAGTGATCATGATCGGCGCCAATAAATCGGGGAAAGCTTATGAGCTAAAACAGAAGTTAGACAATTATGTAAAGTTCATGAACAAACATTCGATCGACCGATTTGATGGTCTTGCAAAAAATGCCAGCGAAGATCCAACATTGAAAAATAATTCTGATCAGAAAAACAAAGACTACGCGCACCTCAACTATGGCCAAATGCCCATGGTGGCTGCATTGGCAGTATTGAGCGAAACAGAAGCAAAAATTCTCAACATGGAAAATTCTGTTGTCACTGCCATTGCAGACAGCTTACGTTTGGAAGATTATACGGTAGACCATATGATGCCTGTAGTAAAACCACAATCTGATTTTGTAGTAGCAGGTACTAAATACAATGCTGAAATGTTTATGGCCGCTACTTCTTCCGCTGCAAAACCGCAGATGACAATGGGTAGCAGTATACTTTCCGTAGACAACAATGGTGTAGGTAGTCTTTCATTCATCGCAAGCGGCGGCAATTATAAACCCGATGGCACCATGAAAAAAACATGGACAGGCTCGATCAAAATGAAAAATCAACGTGGGCAAGACACTACTTATATGATCACGCATGAATACACGGTAGTAAAACCTGTGATACAAGTGCAATCCGGCACGGTGCCTCAGCTGTATAAAAATTGCGGAAACAAATTAAATATTTCCGTACCTGCATTAGGTGCCGCGTATCATCCTTCTTTCCGGGTAGAAGGCGCCAGCGTGATCAACGGCGATCGTCCCGGAGTGGTAACACTCGTGCCTACCTCTGCACGGGTAAGAGTAGGAGTCACCAACAATGGCAGTTTCCTTGGAGAAGAACTTTTCGGAGTAAAATTAATTCCAAAACCGACTATTGATGTAAAAGTAAATAACCAGAAGGTACCACCGCTAGAAGGCTTGCCGGCTAATGCACCCAGGATAATGACTGTCAGAATAATTCCGGATATAACCTTTGCACAAAATTTACCTGAAGAATGCCGCTACTTTGCGGAAGGCACGATCACACTGGCCAGAAGAAAAACGAAGATGAAAGAAATTCCTTTCAACGGCATACAAATTCCGCTCAATGCTTTCGCAGGCCTTATGCAACCTGGTGACCGGATCATTGTGGAAGTATCTAAAGTGAGAAGAAAAAATTTCAAAAACGAAATGGAGGACGTGAATATGGAACGTTACTTCGAAACCATTATCCTAAACTAAATTGTAACGGTTAACTAGTGCGTTTAGGATTGCTCCGCGGGTTCTGTAATCTCCTGCGGAGTTTTTTTGTTTTCCATGCTCGTAGAATAAAAATAAAAAAAGCGCATGTTCCCCCGAACATGCGCCTGATAAACAGCTAGGCTGTTCCTTTAAGGTTTTCTGCTGTAATTATAATAATAATCATTGACTTTTTTCTCTCCATCCAATGTTTCTTTATTCACGCTCAATAATCTTCCAAAAGGATCATACTCAAAACGGGTATAAAAATTTTCCTGGTCTAGAATATAAGTCAACTGACAAGACTGAGGATCATAGACATAAGAGGTCATAGCGGCACTGGACGGATGAAAACGAAAATCGTCGAAGTACACAGGAACCGAAGAGGTGGTATTTAAATTTATGGCCAATACTGCACTTGTAGTCGTTGGATTTCCAAGATTAAAATCAAGTGATAAAAGATACCAGTCTCCGGCTTTGGGTAAACTTGTATTGCCGGCAGCAGAAGCTGTAGAAATAGTTGTGCCCGTATTGAAATCATAAAATCTATAACTCAGGTTCGCAGCGGTTACGTTATCCTTATACACCCATACTGAGAGATGGTAATCCTTCTGTTTGGAAAAATCCTGTTGCGTAGAAGTATACTGGGCTCTATACACAGGAACTGTCTGACTGGTTGTAGAAAGTTTTATAGAATATGTTCCACTATGCGCATAGGTGTTGCTTTTATAATTATTCCCAAAAGCTTCCCCGTCAAAATAATCATTGCCTGGGCTATTCACCAGTGGCAGATCTTCTGCTCCGGTATAGCTCATTTCTGTAAACTTCGCATTGCTTGCATTTGCCAATACTGCAGTATTCTTATACCCCATTTTAGTAGAAGCGTATACACCATTAATATCTTTTACTTCCAATGGATTGGAGAACGCATCGTACAAACTGATCTCGGATTTTCTTTTCCAGTATTGGTTTTGAGGAATATTATTGGCTTCAGACGCGCCGTCAAAATCTACAAAGTTTTGGCTAGTACCATCGGCATTGGTAAACGGCGAATCCCATACATAGCTCCTGAACGGCCGCCAGATCTGCTCGTTCTGTGCAGTAAGCGGATCATCTGCAATAGCGCTGTAAGTATAAGGACTCGTTGCTCCCGGCGAGTATGCTCTGTAATTCCAGATTTTACTCCAAGTATTTACTTCCGCCGAAAGCGTACCTAAAATAGTTGCACTTGAATCGGCTTTATACAGATAGGTAGCAAAGGCTTGCGTTAGCATATGACGATTCGTGGGAGTATTTACTTTTATTCCCATTTCTGAATAGGCATTGTAGGCAGGTATCGTTTTCGCCAGAAAATAATTACCATAAGTATTCTGATAAAATTGTTTGGTAGAAATGCCGGAATAAAAATCATAGCCAAGGTGCTGAATCTTACTGCTGCTGCCTTTCAACAAATCGTAGCTTTCTTCGCAGGTCAACACAGACGGATATTCTTCCAGGAGATTGGTAATGGCGTAGGAGTAGTAGTTATAATTATTTGAAGCATCATAAGTAGTAAGCACAGCATAATTATTGAACGATTGTGCCATCTTACCCTGGCTGCTGAACCGTGAGGCGAGCGCTGCTTCAAAAGAGGCCTGGTCATTATATTCATCGTGAAGATATTTTTTAATCACTTTAGAAATTACTTTTCCTTTTTTATCATAAGTGAAAACAGAGCGAAGATTTCCGACACGGGTTGTATTATTTTTGATCGTATTCAAATAATTTCTCCGGTACATATTCGAATGATTCGGATCTACTGACCAATCGGGGTTTTGCGCGATCGTGATCATGCCGCTGTCAAACACTTCAAACTGGTAACGTGTGCTGGTAGGATAATCTATGTTGTTCGTACGTTGTGAGACGGTCACATATTCATACATCACGCCCGGCGCGGGCAGGAGCCTTGAGAGTTTGAGTACGTTTGCAAAATTTGCGTACAATGTTTTCAAGTACCTATCCGTTCCGGTAGCTTGTTTTTTCAGCCGCTCCGCAGTGGCAATGGTAGGTACGGAAGAAAAAGAAAGATTGCTTACATCAAGCCCATAAGGCTCATAAGAAGTAACACCGGAAGTAACGCCCGGAGAAGATTCATATTTAAAATTTGTTTCCTTCCTCCATCCTGAACCTTCTACTGCCAGCGTCTTCACACGTATACCACCGCCGGGAATAGTTGTGTTCTTATAATACTTCAATCTTCCTCCGATAAAACTATTGGCACAACCAGTACCGGAGTAATTCGAAAAATCTGCCGGATAACATCCGTTGAATGCATTTGCTAATCCTGAGGCGCGAACGGTAATATAACTATTATTAACCGCTACTATTTCTGCCTTCTCTGCTGAATAATCAATCAGCTCTTCGTATACAGTACCGGAAGAAGGTGGCGTTTCGAGCAGCGCTAAAAAATTGCATTGACTGCCGACGCTAAAAATATCTGTAAGATTCGATCCATTCACGGTCAGCCACAAACGCACGTCGTCATTAGAGCCGCTTACCGGAACCATCGATGTGATCGAATAGCCATAGTTATTGAATGCTTCCGGCGCTTTATAACTATCCGGTTCGTAAGTGATCTTTATTTTCGCACCGGTAGGAGTTTCTATTTCTCTCAGATTCCACAAGTCTTGCGCGTTGACGGAAGCGGCCGTCACTTGTTTATTACCATTGTAATCTCCATAAAATTTATTGTAAGCTGAATTGAATCTTCCCCAGATATCCTGCATCTGTCCGTCATAAGGTGGATTCCTGGTTTCTGTTGCATTCATCGTATAGAGCATCATAGACTCCGTAGGCAAATTAGGTCCGAAATATTGTACAGTAGCTCTATAAGTCATCGAACTACTATCCAGCGCCACCATACCGAACGCAGCATAATAATCCAGTTCGCCATAGGTAAATTTTACTACTTCACCTCCTGTCATCGTTGGTGGAGTGCTGCCAAAGCTAACCGTTGAAGTAGTGGACGTGGCCAACGTAAGCATTGTAAAGTTAGCGCTTTTCAATCCTGTAGTTTGTTCGTATGTAAAATTATAAGAAGGGATCAGATCTGCTCCTGCTTTGCCGTACACCTTTACGGAATTCAGTGTAAGCTTCCCTTGCCTGGTATACGTGAGACCTGATGAAATAAGTTCGTTGCAATAGTCATCCCCTACAGTAAAACTATTATCGGAAATACATAATGAATTATCCGTGTTAAGTTGAATTGTTTTAAGTGTGCTTTTCTGAAGAAGATTAAACTGCGCGGCAGTCAGATCCTGATTGTCCAGCACATTATCGCCCATGTGATAATTCGAATAATTTGGTCCTGCAGACGGTCCTGTGCTGCACATAGCAATTCCATTATAACTATGGTTGTAAGCGTTACCATTGGCCTTCAGAGCGCTTAGGTTAGTTGTTGAAAGAGAATTGCTCGATAAAAAACTATTCAGATCATCGTTATTCAACACATATATTTTTTCCAACTTCATAGTGCTGACCGGAAGAATATTAAAAATATCGTATATTGTTCCCGTGCCACCACAAACAGCACCTCTGGGCACGGACTCAATAGAATAAGTATATCCACCGGATTTACTACCCACTCCTTTTCCATCGGGTTTTATATTTTTAACAAAAAGAGCAGTATGCGTACGTGTACGCACGGCGTCGAGGTAGTAGATCTCTTTGAAGCCGCTGGTGGCTGTTTCATTAGAACCATCTATATCCGTGTTGTAGCCGGTAGCAGGCGTGCGCCACAAATATTTGTCGGTCCACTTCCCGTAGTCAAAGGCGGTCCAAAAACCCCAGTCGGCGGCGTCTACCAGCCCGTTGTGATTGCGGTCTACATAGTCGCTTCCGGTGATGCTTGTGAGCAGCCATTCGTAAGCATATTCATTGTTGCTTACCGATTCTATCCTGTTGTAGTCATTTCCTTTCGCTCTTATTTTATAAGTCTCTCCATAAGCATAAGCTGGCAACGCATAGTGATACGTCGTTCCATCTTCGTTCACGATCTTGAATGCAGCAATTGTAGAAGTGTCGACGGGAGAAAATTGTCGTACACGGTAACCACCGGATTGTATATATTGGTTATCAATATTCTGATAACCCATTAATCCTTTCGTTTTTGCATAGTTGTTGTTGACCTGGTTCAGCGTATACCAATCTATATGTCTTGATCCTGCCAACTGCTGTGTGGTACTATTATAGCCTGTACTATTGGCGGTGACCGTTTGATCGCTTACAGATCCTCCTGTCAAAGGACTTGATCCCCATTGGATGCGTTGTGGGGTGATCGATAAAGCATTTGAAAAATTTCCTTCAAAACGAAAGTTTACTTTTTTAGTAAAGTCTTTTGTAAATTGATAGAGAAGTGTACTCGAGAGTCCATAAGCATCCGGTGTAGGAGTAGAACTGCTATTTTCTACAAACAACGTTCCGTTCTCAAAATTATAGGGCTTGATCGAGCCACTCAATCCTTGCGCGGAAACATTATAAGAATCATTGGAAGGCATCAGGCCATAGCTGTATTTATCAGGATCTGTAGACTCCGACATGAGAGTAGCATTAGAGATAAGCCTATAAGCATCTGCACTGTTTTGAATATTAGGATACAGGTGCCGGCTTGCATAAAGCGATCCTCGGTTTTGCAAAGTTCCCTGCTGCACTTTGTACCATCGCCAGTAATTTGATTTCACATCCACATACAGATCAGGAATGTTGGGAATCGGCACTACTTTCATACGGGCGCTCGCTTCCGCAGGTATCTGATTGTTGACGATATAAGGAACCATAAGCGTAGAGTTGGCAAGATAAGCGCGCACCTGGTTACGCATGTTATCATCCTCTGTACCGCGCGAAGCATCGCTGCTTGAGAATGTTTGATCGGGAGAATTTCCTTCTACAAGAGCCAACGAACCGAGGCCTCCGTTGCCTTCAAAATTATGCGCCGTGTAAATAGTGCCCGAAGCATTTTTTAGTCCCATTATATCTACGTACTGCAATTGCGCACTTCCGAGATCGGTGTATCGTGTTTGCGTAACGGTTCCATAGTTCACATCATCCGGCGTACCGTCTACATTGCGGTTGATAGCGCCAGCGTTGAGCGTCCAGCCTAATCCCACCCAGGAGCTTTCTTCGTCGGGGCGAATTCCTGCGTGATAAGAAAGCGACATAGCGTATGAACCTTCCGGGCTTGGTATTTCCAGCAGCGGTAGATTATAAGTAAGGTCACCGGTGAGTAAATTCACCATGTCGGTAGTATCTACCGGCTCGAAGCTAGTAGCCTCGGGAGCTGTAGGTCCTGCAGTAAGCGCATAGCTAAGCGATGGTGCCAACGCGCAGGAGAGAATGTTAAGCATCAGAAAAATGGAAACCGCTTTCAAAAATTTTCGGTGCGAGTGTAACATATGGTTTTGATTTATTGGTTAAAGTTTTTTTAAGTTATGAATGTTGAATTATGAGTTATGAATTATGGTGGCTGGTTGCTAAATGACCCTAACAAATGACTGACGCATAATCACTTATAACTCATCATTCATAACTCATAACTTAATATTCATCTGCCCGCGGCGGTGCCGTAGCCAAGACCCTACCACTAGCGGCCTGGCCCGGCTTCTCCGCCACAGGCAGATGATTGCATCTGTTGTTTTTACTTATTCCCATTTCAGTTCCGGAATATTTTCTATATCATTTTTTGCAAAACGAAATTTCTGATCACCCGAACCGAAGCCAGGATCGTTCCATTCAAGCTCGAGCCAATTGTAAGTAGCTAAACTGTCTGCAGGAAAAGCGAACAACACAGATACCGCATCGGACATGCCATACAAATGCGGGAAAGCATAATCAGCTACGGCAACTGTATCACCTGCCGAACTGATCAGCCGCGCGTGGGAAGACATTCGGAAAGCGAGCTCTTGCAGCACCTTTCTATATCGGCTTACATCGCCCAGCTTATACAGTGGGTCTTGCTGATCCTGCGAAACATTTACAGTGAAATACAAATTGTGCTTGTATTTTTCTTCCGCTTGTTTTTTTATTTCCAGTGAACTGTTTTGCTGCTTGTACTCCTGGTAAGCGATCAAACTCCCTGGGCGCAACAATACCTCCACACGCAAGCCTCGCGCTTCGCTGGATTGAATAAGCCCATGCGACGGCTCCAGTATATAGGCTTCCAGTTCTTCCTGTGTTAATGTTCGTTCACAAGAAAAGATTAGTATGCTTAGAATTAAAACAAAGTAACGGTGCATTAAAATTTATTTCTTAAACATTAAACATATACAGCGGTGAATAAAATAATTCAAAACTCATAATTCAACATTCATAACTATTTATTCCCCTTCCTGTATTTCTCATTCAACTCTTTCAACACGCCATCGGTCACATCATTGGCATCTTCACCATAGGCAAGTGTTTGCTCGTTTCGAAAGAAGATCATGCTGTATTGATTTTTGCGGCTGTAGTCGCTGATGTAAGCGCGGATCTCTTTTGTAATGTTGTCAAGCATTTTTTCCTGCTCTTCCCGGATCCTGGCTTCTGTTGCTTGCTGGTATTGGATGAGTTCGTATTTTCTTTTTTCCAACGTTTCGCTTTGAAGTTTGCGCTCGCTGCCAGAGAGTTTGTTTTTGTTTTTTTCAAACGCTTCCGAACTGCGCGAAAGCTCCGCGCGGAGCGTATCGAGATTGTCGTGGTAAACTTTTGCTTTTGCCGCAAAGGTTTCGCTCATCGGCTTCATACCTTCGTATTGGCGCAACAGGCGCTCGAAGTCGAGGTAGCCGGTTCTTTCTTTTGAATGCGATACAAACACCCAGATCGCCACCGACAAGGTGAGTGCCAGGTTGAAGAAGAGTAGTAAATATTTTTTATTCATCGTTGTTTGTAATTTTTTGGACATGTCTTTCCCTCCTGATCCAGGTTCGGTTTTTTTTATTTCATAAGAATTGAAAGGTTGATCAGCTATACGTCCAATGCACCGCCCCACACAGCGGAATTTTCCGGCTGCGGCAAAAATAAATTCTTGGTATCGTGTGCCTGCGGTTCATTTTGTTAAATTTTGGACATGTCTTTCCCTCCTGATCCAGGTTTGGTTTTTAAAATTATGGTTTAGTTTTTAGTTACAGTTTACGGAAGATTTCCAAACTGTTCGAGTTGCCCGGGTTTTAAAGCCGGATAATATACCTGGATCGTCAGGTTCGATCCATCGATCTTGCCATAGCCGAAAGTGGGTTCGATGAATTCATAATAGATCGCCCCATCGCTGGCGTTGCATAAATAGTAAGTGCTATTAGAGGCTTCAAAGCGCGAGTTCTGAATGATCACATAACGGTCATCACGCGTGCGCAAGGCATGTTCGATCGTGATGTACTCTACAATTTGAAAAGGGTAAGGATAAACTTTTTGAATTTCTTCCGCTGTACATTTCAGTTCTCGTCTGTCCAGCAGAAGTATTTTGTTTTTTAATTGACCGGCTTTTATATCTGAGCGATAGAGCTTACTCGCCGGTTCGCCGGTTTTGATGACTGATGACAAGACATATTCCATTTGATGAAAGGCAAAAATAAAATCGCCTTCTGATGGAGAGATCTTTGGAAGATATGCTCTGATGATACGTTTCGGTGCTTCAATTACCATAACCGTGATACCGAGCATTGGTAGATTGTAACGTTTATTAGCACTGTAGTATAATGTTTCACCGTGCTTAGCCCAGCTTGTAGTCTGGGCTACCCGCTGGTGCCAGCTCACATAGACCTTATCCTGCAACTGCTCTTCCATACGCAGGATCGCATATTTTTCAGGAAAATTTTTCAGCAATGATCTAGCTTCTTTCAAGGAGCAAAAAGAAAGACTATCGTTGAATTTCCATTGTTCTGTCACTGCCTTTTTCATAGCATATTGTTGTCCGGCCAGATCTTCGAGATAGACTGAAGAATCTGCCGGGTTCTCTTCCGCAAGCTGAGCCAGGTAGTGTTTATCTTCCTGCGGAAGCACTATCAGTAGGATTCGTTTTTTCAGCTGTTGCGCTTCTTCCGGGGATGTGTTCATGTATTGCGCGGAGGCGTGCATGATGAAAAAGAAGAAAAAGAAGGTTGGAAATATTTTCATAACATTTTGATTCTATTTCTTTTTTAATAATTCTGCAAATAATTTTCTAGCTATCTGTTGTCTCATACTTTCCTCTACTTTATAATATTTTCGCTCTTCAATTCCGGTTACAGTATCCGTAACATTTGAATTCTCTAAAATATGATCTATAATAAACTTTGTTTTATTTTTTCTGATCACCAAATATTTCAAACCAAGCACCGAATCTTCTTCTGCCGTTTCTAAAGGCATATAAAAGGATACTATACTAGGATCTCTATATTTCTTATAGAAAACATTTTTTGATGTAAAATCTATTCGAGCTATACTATCCATTGGGTCCTCTGGAAGAAGCTGTACAGTATATTTTCTACCAGGATTAATCGTCTCTTCTAATTCTGAGAAAAAGAGCTCAACCTTTTTAACTTTTACATTTATGATGTTATCTTTAACTTTTAAGTCGTCAATGACTTTTTTATGATCGTCCTTTATATCAGCATTAGTACAACTCCACAAGAGAACGTTTAATATAAGTATAAGCTTTCGCATGGTTCAGTATTACTTATAGAAGCCTTTAATTTATTTTTCTTCCCATTCTCTCACTCGTTCTTTCCAGTCAGGGTAAGCTTTATCTAAATCAAAACTATCTCTTTTTCTTAAATAATCCAGCGGACCCGTAAATTGTTTTATTCTTCCGCTCTCTTCAAATATAATCGTGCTGAAATTTTCTTTCACATAAGAATACATTCGCGGCTTGCCATCTTTATAATATCCTCTTGAAAACTTTCCATCGGTCACGATCATTGTATCACCATTGGGATGCCAAAGCAATTGATAAGTACCTTTAGTCTTTTCCAGAAATACAGCGTAACCCATTAATTTATTATTTGGATAGTAATCTGTTGCTCCACCTTTCGCGTGGCCGTTTTCATAAAACCTGATTCTTGCTACGTCTCCATTTGGATAGTAGTGTGTAAAAACTCCATCACGCTGACCGTTTAGAAAACGGCCTTCTACTCTTTCTTTGCCTTCGTAAAATTCTTTGTACTCAAATGCAGGACTTTCATTTCTGTCGCAGGAAATTAAAATTAATAAGCCGAAGAATATATAAACGAATTTCATTTTTGCAATTCTCTAAATATTAATTTTATTTCTATATACTTGAATTACCCAGGCTATTATAGTTATGACAGATACTATTTGCCATACTACTTTTCCATACTGTTCTGATAATAGATAAATAATATATAAAAGGACAAAAAGAGAAATTATAATTGTAAAGACAATGAACGCTTGTTTCATAGTTATATATTTTTAAATGCATTATATAGCATAACGATTACCCCTATAGCGCAAGTTATCATCACCACAATACTACGAAACCTTTGAAAAGGATTAGATTTCGCTTTCAAGTAGAATAAATAACCAACATAAGTTAAGAGCGCGAAGAACAAACTGCCTAATAAAAACTTTATCATTTTTCTATATTTTTTTATACTAATTTTTATTCTTTATCCATTTGACTAGTCGCCATATTTTGCAAACCAGATGTTACCATATCTGACACAGTACTTGTAACAGTTTGTGCAGTTCCTCCATACATAGAGCGGCTAATTATACCACCTGTTGTTAATGAGATAACAAAAAACGAAGATTTGACTCCTGCAGAAGTAAACTTGCCCTCTGCTAAATCAAGAAGTACATCGGCACCATCTGTTACGGTAGAAACTGTTCCGGAGAGTTCGGCTATAAACACCCCAGTAGTAGATGTTAAACCAAACGCCATCATTCCTAGACCAAGCACTTTACCTCCATTTGCAACTGTACTCACTGCATCATTTAATTCACGTAGCTCTTCTGTATTTGTAAAATATTCTTTCATTGATATTAGATCACGCCCCATATGGGTCCGCCAGAAATCGGATTCATTCGTAGTTCCTGTAAGTTTTGATTTAGGAATATATACAGCCGAATAATCTACTCCTCCTGGAAGTCTTATATTGCCTATAGAACGGATGTCATCTGCATCATAATCCAACCTTAAGCCCGCTAGCGGATTGGTTCCATTCTGATAATTCAGCCCCAGTACGATTGATGGAATATTAGTAATAGATCTAGTTCCAGTAACTGTCACTTCTGGTAGGTTTATCATATGATTTTCATCTTCTCCTCCAGTAGGATCTATAAACATCGCAGGATTATTTCCCATCCCTTCATAAGGACTCCAATGTTGTCCGTAAGGATCCACGCTCAGCCATCTTCCGATGCGTGCGTCGTACATGCGCAGGTCGAAAGAATTCCATTCCGTCTCCGCATCGTATTGCGCCGACTCGCCCTGGTATTCACTCCGGCGTGTATAGGCTGAGAAAGCATGGCGCTCCGGATTCACTTCGCCGAATGCGAGGTAGTCGATCCAGCTTTGCAAAACTTTATTGCGGTCTACTGTGACGCGCACATTGCCTAGGTGGTCTTTTAGTTCGTAGATGTATGCTAACGTAGCACCATTTTTCTCCACTACGCCCAGGCGGTTGGAGCCGTAGAGTGGCATTTCGGTTTGTGCTGTACTTCCGCTGCTGTTGTCATAGATACTCAGCTCGCGCCCCGTGGCGTCTACGATGTACCAGGTAGTGATAGAAGGAGTACCTGCATTGTAGTTGATCTTCTTGATACGCTGGTTGCGTTCGTTGTATACAAAAGTAGCTACAAGCCTATCCGCAGAATCTTTCACCGCGATCACCAGGCCGTAAGAATTGTAGGTCAGTTTTTTCTTCTTACCGGAATTGCGCGTTTCTACAAGCATTCTTCCAATCTCGTCGTACTGATACGCGCGCGTATCGCCCGCAGTGACAGCGTTGGTGAGTGTGTAGAGTTTGTTCACGTCGCCCGTTGAGCCATAATCGTAGCTATAGTTATCAGCAGGCTGCGCACCTTTGGAAGTGTTGAGTACGGTCAGGTTTCCGTTGCCGTCGTAGGCTGCGGAGGTAGCGTATTTGCCAGTGGCATCAGATACAAAATTTTTCGTACTAAGATCATTGTACCCAAACACTGCGCTGGTCAGCTGATTTTTGTAATCATATGCATACGCATATTGCGCAGGATTGCCGCTGATGCTGTGCCCTTGCGTCTGCCAGTTTACTGCGCGAATGAGTCCATTGTAGTTAGGCGCATAACTTGCCAGCGAAGTATTGACTGTATTTCCCAGTGAACTGCCTGTACGCGCATAATCGCTATCATAATAATCGAAGCTCATACCAAACAAGTCCTGCCCAAAGGCAGAGCCTGTAGCGCCGTCGTGGCCGGGATCTTTTGCAGAACTGAGTTCCGGGTGATTGATACTCTTCAGCCATCCTTGCGCGGTGTAGACGTAATCCATGCCTTGCACATTGCCGCCCAATTCTTTCCTCTTCAGCGGGCCGTGGAGGTAATAGCAATACTGCGCTTCTGTCTGGTACGATCCGGCGCCGGCAGCGGATTCTACTTTCTTCAGTCGCTGGATGGCATCATAACTGTACTTGTGTTCAAACCGCTCCGCTGTAGTATTTTTTTGAAAGATCACGTTAGTGAGTAATTCACGGTTGTAAGTATAATCAATGGTCTTACTGCCAAGCCCGGTAAACGTCTGATCTATCCATTCCAGTCTTCCGCGGTTGTCATAGCTGTACCAGCTCTTGCTGATATAAGAAGCGTCGGTATCCAGATTTTTTTTCCAGGAAGCCGAGGCGCGCAGTTTGGTAAAATGTTGTGTGCGGAGAGCATCACCGGCCGCGAGATCGTATGCGAGATAATTCACATCCGTGCGGCCGGCGCTTTCTAAGCCTCCGCCACTGGTCACATTAGACAAAATTGTATGCACGCTGTTTGGATTAGCAGGCGGCGTAGCGTTGGCAGTATAGTTTAGAAATACTTTCGCACCGCTTCCTACCAGCGATGGATCGTACTCACCGGATTCTACTACGCGTCCGTAGGCATCGTAATTCACGTAAGAAAATTTCCCGCTTACCCGCTGGCGTGCGTCCTGCTGGAAGCGCAGCTTATTGTCGGTGCGGTACACATATTCCGTAAGGCCACGATCGGGATCAGTGGTACTCAGCAATGTTCCTGTAGTGGAGTAGGTATAAGAAGTTTTAAACTTCGGCGCAGCAGTGCTGGCGGTATTCACACCTTTTGGCGCTACACTTCCCACCATACGGCCTTTTAGGTCGTAGAAATAATAAGCGAGATCGCTGTAAGGAAAATTAAAATTTACTTTCAGGTTTATATAAGTACTATCGTACCCATAATAAGAAAAAGGAAGGCTATCGATCTGGACCCTATAGTAGCCGGGACCTGCAGGCAGCACAGTGTTGCTGAAAGATTCGTAATGGCCACTAAAATAAACTTTGCCATTTGCCAAACTACTCACGCTGATCACCGGTGTGACCGGCCCTATGTTGGAAAATTTGTAATAGCTCAGGCTCAGGCTGGAAGGGTCTTTCAGATAAAAGTCGAGTACACTATGACCATAGGCGTTATTGCTGTGTGTAGAAACAGTGTAGGGAGGTATAGAAGTTTGGTACTGTACATCAAAAGGAGCAGAAGAATAGATCTGAAGATCATTGTCAGGAATATTCAGCACATTGAAATCGTCGGCATAGCCCTGGAATAATAGGGTGCCTGATCCATTGCAGATCCTTACCGGGGCAGTAGCGGAGAGAACCAGATCGTAGACGGTATATTCACTGCTGGCAACAGTAGAAAAATAAGATATATTTCCAGTCAATGTTGCCCTTTGCACTGTATTGCCAGCACCTTGATCGGCGGCTGTAGCGATGAGCATTCCTTCATTGTCTTGAAAGCTGATGACGCTATGTCCGTTCTCATCAGTCTTGATTGTCTTAGTACCTTTGAAGGCAAGTGTAGTAGCTTTGATATCCGAAGCGCCGAAATAATTTTTCTTGAGCTGGAGATAATGATCGAGCTCGTTGAGAATAGGAACCGTGACTGCCTTGGTCTCATGTCCGCTGCCCATTCTCAGCGCCTCGCCCGGCGAAGAAGCTCTTATCATTCCTTCTGCGATTGAGTCGTTGTAGTCTACACGACTGTAAGGATAAGCGGTGGTAGCCACGTAGGATTCATAACTGTTGTTGTCGCTGTAATAACTTCCGAGAAGAGAAGAATTGCTTACCGGTTTTGGATTGTTGATCTCTCCGTTCAGGTTAGAAGTAGTAGAAGGTTTGTCGAAGTCGGAAAAGGAATATGTTTTTGTTCCTCCTGCAGGGATGATAAAATTATTTTTATAAGTACATAACTGTTCCGTGATCGGAGCGGAGAGCGTTTTCAATACGGGCCTTAAAGACGCGTCGTACAATTGCATCGAAGCGAGGATCTTTCCTTCGGCTACGTTGCGGGCCTGCGATTGAGTGGGGTTTCCGAGACTGTCGTAATATTGTCTAGCCTCAGCTTTCAACGAAGCGTCTTCCGCGTACGCGCGTGTATGCACCCAATTTTTGTCCAGGTCTGTTCCATTTATAAAAGAAGGGGTGATTAAATTAGGATGTTTGAAAATACAGGTTCTTGCTTTTACTTTAGAATTGGAGGTGGAATAACTATCGTAAATATTGTAGACGATATGGAGACGGTTGGTATAAGAGTTGTATACAATATTATAAGATTCGTTGGCTGAATTTTTAGTATCGGTACCACCGATCAGGTCCTTTTCTACATCTACTGCTGTATACTGACCTGCTGTAGTGTAGCCATCGAATACACGGTATTTCAGCGTACTGGAAGTGCCATTGGAATAATGAAAAAAATACATTAGCTGGTTAGTCGATTCTTCCCATACCGCACGGCTGAGCAGTTCGTCGTTGGTAGTAACGCTATTGATAATAAATTCATCTTTAATCACCGACTGTGCGAAGGCACTGTATATTTTTGCATATACTCCATAGCCGCCTCCATCCTGGGAAGCAGAGGACCAGGTGATGGTAAAATTGCCATTCGTACTATTGATGTCTACGTTGCCATTGTTTTGGATTCCTGCCCGAAAATTATTTACAAGGATCTCCGCGCCCGGACTATATGTAAGGAATGGATCGAGAAACGAAGGGGTGTTCAGTTGATAGATCCTTATATAAACATCCTGCGCATTGCCTCCTACGCGGTTAGAAGTATAGGTGATCACTAATTGACGTCCCTGAAGATCTATTGCATTTAGAACCTGGTTGTCGGTGGTCGTTACGTTGACCAATATTTGTATACCAATAGGACTCAGATCAAGAGGAGAAATTCTTTTATAATAAACTCCTTGTGAGCCGCTCCCCCCTCCGTCGTTGCCCGCCAGGTCGCGGAAGCTGAAGATAAGTTCGTTGTTAGGATAGTTCATCGCCATCAACGGCGCGATCTGATCGCCGGTAGTAATATCGTTGATCAATACATCTGTGGCAGCAGTCACTGCGGCAGACGTGGCATTGGTGACGTCGAAGCTGATCTTCTTGGCATAAATATCGCTGATGCCAGAGCCTGTGTTGCCGCTCCAGGAAACGTAAAAAGAGTTATCATTCTGGTTTACCAGGACCGATGGATACATCTGATCGTTGGTTGTGATGCTGTTTACGCGGAAAGGGCCTACCAGCAGCGTCATATCGGCGTTGTAGACGGCGCACCATACGTCGCGCGTAGTGGCCGGGTCGGCGTCTTTTTCTACGTAGACATAGACTTGTTTACCGGTAGACTTCTGTACATCCATCACTCCGCGGCGATCAATGCCAGAGACGAAATTATCCGGACTGACGCTGAACTCTGCATACTCCGGCATTAGTGTTTGTGCGAAAGCATTGACGGAGATAAAAAAAACCGTACTAAAAAACAGGAGACAAAGCTTGACTGTTTTCACCATAATAGCGTAGTGTTAAAAGTTTTCAAAATAGTTTGTTGCCCTCTTCACAAATTCCTTCTAAAAATTTCCTTGCGATGAAATGATCTTCCGGTTCGGACTTCCGATCATTTCGTATACCAGGACGCTGAGTGCTGATCAAGTTTTTCTTTCCGGAATTGTATGGACATACTTTTCCAGGGGAAGCCCGAGGGGTTTCCTTAAAAGACTTTTTTACTAAACTTAAAGTGTTCTCTCTCTAGCCGTGCAGGTCTGGTTTCCGTTATCTTAAAATGTACCTGGGTCTCTACTTCCTGGTCTATTCGCTGATCTTTTGTCTTTGTGAAATGATTATGAGTTAGTTAACTACTTCACAGACATGTCGTTGCACAAATACTTCACAAGTATAAATGATTTTATTTAAAAACAATAAACTTTTTGACATAATATTATCACAAAATTCACAAAATACCAAACTAACATTCATTTACTATTGACATTCAAATAGTTGAAGCATGATAGTTTTGTACCTATGGCGGTATTCATCGGAAATATTATTAAAGAGATCACGGAGCGGAGAGGGATGAGCAAAACAGAATTGGGAAGACGCTTAAACATGACCTCTACCAATATTCATAAAATCTTCAAAAGGGAAAGTATAGACACAGGTCTTCTACACAAAATTTCCGAAGTATTAGAATATGATTTTTTCTCATACTACACGTTGGGGAAAAGCTACGAAGGCGCTACAGACGAGCCATCCATAGTGGCGGAGCGTGAGGCAGAGTACAAAAGATCGCTTCAGGAATGCCAGGAAAAAGTTAAGATGTTAGAAAAGATCAGCACCCTACAAGAAGAAAAAATTCAACGGTTAGAGAAATCGGAATAAAATAAAAAAGATGCCAGACACCGATTTCGGATAGCCGATAATTCTTTTTTATCTGGCATCTCGGATCCGGTGTCTGGCATCCTAATAATTAAACAAGCAGTATCTATAATTTTATAACTGTTCTAAAATAGAATCACAATTGTGAATTATAGTTATCTATTTCGTTACTCTTTCAACACCATATCAATACACATTACAGCTGCCAAGATCAATTTTCTTAAATTCCCCGTTTTCGGCGCACTGTCGTTTATTGACAGAACATAATTGTCGGCAGTAGTGAAAAGTTCTTTGCCTAGACCTGCCCATTTTTTGGTAACGGTTGCATACTCTACCGTATCAGTGGCAAATTTGAAATCCCAACTTGTCCATTTTCCCTTCAGGGTACACAACACTTGTTCGTTGGCATCGAGTACATCAAACTTCCCTCCGATGGAGAAAAATTTCTGCTTGAATTTTCCGATCAGCATATTGTTGCCGTCGAATACTTCTACCGTAGAAACAAAGATCGATACGCCTCTTTTTACTCTTACGATCAATTCGCCAGAAGTAGTTTTTACTTCGATGTCAAAAGGCGTCATGCGTTTGTAGTCGGAGAATCTGAACAGCTTCGTGAAGAAGCCGAGATTTTCTTCACGGCAAGTCATGAGGATTTCTTTCGTTTCCGGATTGAGAATGTCATAGCTATTCGAAGCTTTGAACATGCCTACATGCTCTTTCACAAAGAACACATTTTGATCTAGTACTGAGCTCATTGTTTTTTTATGTTAGGTTAAAAGACTTTTTAAAGTTATGAATTTTGAGTTATGAGTTATGAATGAAATGCATGAATATTTATTTAAATAATTCAACATTCATAACTCAAAATTTTCCCAAACGATTGACAAGACCTGCGGCCATTATTATCGTTGCTTTAGTTGTGCTTCCACCACTGCGATCGCTACCATGTTGACGATCTCTCGCACGGAGCTTCCCATCTGCAACACGTGTACGGGCTTACGCATCCCCATCAGGATCGGGCCGATGGCTTCGTTGCCGCCTACTTCCTGTAAGAGTTTGTAGGAAATATTACCGGAGGCCAGGCCAGGAAAGATGAGCGTGTTGGCGCCTTCTTCTGCCAATTCGCTGAAAGGATAATTTTCTTTTTGCAGTTCTTTGTTCACCGCAATATTGGCCTGCATCTCTCCTTCTATTTTCAGATCAGGATATTTTTTCTTTACCAACGATCTTACCAATGACATTTTATCCGGCACTTCTCCCTTGCTGGAACCGAAGTTGGAATAAGACATCAGCGCTACACGCGGCTCTGTATCGAAGAAACGGACCATATTCGCCGTAAGGCCAATGATCTCTACCAATTCTTCGGCGTTCGGATTTACATTCACTGTAGTATCGGCAAAAAAGTAAGTTCCCTTTTTACTGATCAAAATATACATTCCCGCCACACGGTTCACTCCTTCGGCCACGCCGATCACTTGCAGCGCGGGACGGATCGTAGTGGCATAATCGGTAGTAAGTCCAGAGATCAGTGCGTCGGCTTCGCCGGTTTCTACCATCATGGCGCCAAAATAATTTTTATCGCGCATTAATTTTCTTCCGTCTTCCACTTCAAGTCCTTTGCGATGGCGCTTCTGATAAAGGATCTCGCCGTATTCAATTCTTTTTTCACGTGCTACATATGGCTCTATGATCTGTACGTTTCCAAGGGCGTCCAGCCCATGCTCTTTTATAATGGCTTGGATCTTTGCTTCATTTCCCAATAAGATAGGTGTGGCAATTCCTTCGTCTACCAGGATCTGCGCGGCTTTCAGGATCTTGTAATGTTCCGCTTCCGCGAATACCACACGTTTCGGATTTTGTTTGGCACGGCCAATGACGCGCGACATAAGTCGTTGATCGATTCCAAGTCGTTGTTGTAATTCAAGCGAATAAGCATCCCAATCGTAGATCGGTTTTTTTGCTACGCCGGATTCCATGGCAGCCTTGGCAATAGCAGGCGACAGCGTGGTGATCAATCTTGGGTCAAGTGGTTTTGGAATTAAATAATCTTTTCCAAAAGAGATCGTATCATCGCCATAAGCTTTGTTGACGATATCGGGTACAGGTTCTTTCGTAAGCTCGGCAAGCGCGCGTACAGCGGCCAGTTTCATCGCTTCGTTGATCTCGGTAGCTCTTACATCCAATGCGCCGCGGAAGATGTAAGGGAAACCAAGTACATTGTTTACCTGGTTGGGATGATCCGAACGGCCTGTAGCCATGATGATATCAGGCCTTGCAGCGATGGCAAGCTCGTAAGAAATTTCCGGTACCGGGTTGGCCAGTGCAAATACGATCGGGTCGCCAGCCATGCTTTTGATCATGTCCTGGTTTACCAGATTGCCTGCAGAAAGCCCGATGAACACATCAGCATCTTTCAGAGCATCGCTAAGATCCTGGATCGGACGGTCGGTGGCGAATTCCATCTGCACCGGATCGAGGTCTGTACGGCCTTTATGGAGTGGACCGTTTTTATCGAGCATTACAATATTTTCTTTTTTCGCGCCTAACAGGCAATACATGCGTGTGCAGGAAACTGCTGCCGCCCCCGCGCCGCTGATCACGAATTTCACTTTGTCAATTTGTTTGCCTGCCAATTCCAAGGCATTCAGCAAAGCTGCGCCGGAAATGATCGCCGTGCCGTGCTGGTCATCGTGCATTACAGGAATATTCATTTGCTTGCGCAATTCCTGTTCGATTTTAAAACATTCCGGGGCTTTAATATCTTCAAGATTCACCCCGCCAAACGTAGGCTCCAGTGATTTTACAATTTTTATGAATTGATCCGGATCCTGGCAATCGATCTCGATGTCGAATACATCAATGCCGGCGAATTTTTTAAACAATACACCTTTTCCTTCCATCACCGGCTTGGAAGCTTCCGGGCCTATGTTGCCCAAGCCCAATACAGCCGTGCCGTTGGAGATCACCGCTACGAGGTTTCCTTTGGCGGTGTATTTGTAAACTTCTTCTTTGTTTTTCTCAATTTCCTTGCAAGGCTCTGCTACACCCGGAGAATAGGCCAGCGCAAGGTCGAGCTGGGAGCTGAGCATTTTGGTAGGTACCACTTCAATTTTTCCGGGCTGGCCCTGGCTGTGGTAATTGAGGGCGTCTTCTCTGCGTATATCGATGGGCATGGAGAATATTTTTTTTGAATATAGAAATTTGTTACAAACTGGCGGAGCGCATTCTTGACTCTTTAGTAGCTTTTACAGAAGGAGGTCTGAACGCGATATTAGTACCCCATGAAATATAAAACAGGTGGCTAGATCTTCCGTAATCCGGGATTACTGTACCATCGGGCAGCGTAAGGCCACCGGCTTGATAATGCAGGAAATCGTTTAGAAAATATTTGACCGTGATCACCTGGTTTTGCATAAAACGTGCCGTGAGAAAAACTGCAGGATTGAGCAGGTTTACTTTATCAGAAAACCATTCGTTCTCTTTGATCTTTGTATGTCCGTAAATAAATTTTTGTTTGTACTGTGCCATCAGGTCCAGTTCTCCGCCAACAGCTATATAGTTTTGATTGCTCATGCTTCCAAACTTTAGCGCCAGTGGGATACTGAGCGCATAAGCCCGCTGTTTTATATTGATGAGGTGATATTCGAAATGATTGATGAGGCCAATGTTTTTTATTCCAAAGCCGCTATACATACCTACTGATTTTCCAAAATTATAATGCAGTTGTAATTCATAATTGAGAAACCCTGAAAACCGGAGTACAGGACTTGAAGGAACGCTGGTCTTATTCATTTGCGCCAGCGAAAAAATAAAATCGTTTTGCCCGGCCCAGTAAGCACGCTGTGCGCGAACGGACAAGCTGATCAGGCAGAAAAAGGTTAGCAGAAAAATTCTCATTGTATATTTTAGTATAAATTTTGTCAGATTAAGATAATGAATCCGGGGGATTTTTTATTACTGGATTCTGATTTTCTTTTAGTGCTTTTTTTTAGTAGTGATACGACTTTATCTCGTGGCACTGCTATCCGGCAATGTAGTTTATTTAGCCTCCGGGAATTTAGGACTTTTTAATTGATGTAAAATGTCAGCCATAAAATCCATTTGGATCTGTTGGATCTCCAGCAATTTTTGATTTTGATGAAGGATCATATGATCGATCTTTTCGTGTAGCAGACGAATTTCCAGCTCGGCTTTCAGGTTTACTTTGAAATCATTTTCCGAACGCTTTCGGTCTTTTTCTTCTTTCCTGTTTTGGCTCATCATGATGATCGGCGCTTGTATAGCAGCAATGCAGGAGAGAATGAGATTGAGTAAAATGAAAGGATAAGGATCAAAACTTTTGCTGCCTAGCGCCCACAAATTGAGCAACACCCAGACGATGATAAAACCGAAAAAGGAACCAATGAATGTCCAGCTTCCACCAAAGCCTGCGATCTTATCCGCCAGGTGCTGGCTTGGAGTAAGTGTTTCTTCGAGGTCACTTTCGATGTTGGAAGAAAGCAGCTCATCATTTGCAATACTGTAGATCACTTCCTTCTCCATACGGTCTATCTCGCCATATTCTTCTTTGACGATCGACTCAAGGTATTTCTGACGGTATTGGTTCAGCGTTTCATTGTTGATCTTAGATTCGGTATCAAAATCCGGATAGTCTTTCCGGATAAGATCCAGCAAAGGCTTCCGGATCGCGTCGCCGGAGGTGAGCTCTTCTTCTTTGTAATTTTTACCGGTTACGTTGCAGATCATTTTTTGAAGGGATTAGATAGTATTAGTAAAGATAGTAATTCTGAACCTTGATTCTCAGGATTAAAAGATTTACATAATTTTGATGTGGAGGATTTATTTTTCTTTGTCATTCAGTAGGAAACTTGTGCAGACCTTGCACTGCACAAGTTTCCTACTGAATGACAATACCTATATAGATCAACAAACTTTCAAATTCTCAAATCCTGCAAATCAAAATTATGAGAATCAAGGTTCAGAAAAAAAGCCAAGTTCCGATGGAATTTGGCTTTTAACTTTTCAATAGATCCTCTCTTAGAATAATTTCTTAAATGAATCTTTCAGATCATCCAATTTTTCTTCGGCAGAACCTTTAAGGTCTTGGAATTTATCCGCGGATAATTCTTTTATGATGCTGGCTACATCAAGCTGTTTGCCTGTAAGGATAGCTTCCAGCTGCCCTCCCAGTGAAGTAGGCATTTTATCTTTTAGTACGCTCAGTACAACAGTTAGCGCTGCTTTTGACTGATCTGCAGAGAATCCCGATCTCTCAGAAATTGTTTTGATTAGATCTTCCATGTTCTTTGTGTGTTAGGTTTAACGTGTATGGAAGGTAGTTCTTTTTTATCAGAATGTACAGGATTTACAGAATAAAAAAATGATACTACCGCTGAAGGCACATCCTATGCGGCCTGCGGCACAGTGGTGCCACGATTCGGAGTCGTGGCAGCACTAGTCTGTTAAAGCTTGTTAATATTCACCCTGCGGAGAATGCTGTCGATCACCTGTCTTGTAGTAATGCCTTCAGCTTCGGCCTCATAGTTGAGCAGGATCCGGTGGCCCAGGATGTCGTGTGCTACGTCTTTGATATCTTCGGGAAGTACATAATCTCTTTCACTGAAAAACGCAATTGCTTTAGCAGCCAGGTTCAGGTTAATCGTAGCGCGGGTAGAAGCGCCGTACTGCACATAGCGGGCCTCGTCGTTCAGGCCATAGTCGCGGGGTTTGCGGGTAGCAAAAACTAATTCTATAATATACCGCTCCAGCGATTCAGTGATCGTTACTTTGTTGATCTCGTCGCGGATGGCGAAGATGTCTTGTTTGGTAAGCACGGTACGCACATCCTGACGGTAATTCATGTTCGACATGCGGCGCATCACTTCCAGCTCTGATTCTTTATCCAGGTAATCCGGATATACTTTCATCATGAAGCGGTCTACCTGTGCTTCTGGGAGCGGGTAAGTACCTTCCTGTTCGATCGGGTTTTGTGTAGCTAATACCAGAAAAGGTTTATCAAGCATATAGGTGGCTTCGCCAATGGTGACCTGTCTTTCCTGCATACACTCCAGCAAGGCCGATTGCACCTTGGCTGGCGAGCGGTTGATCTCATCAGCCAGGATCAAGTTGGCGAAGATCGGACCTTTCTTCACTTCAAATTCACTCTTCTGCTGATTGTAGATCATAGTACCGATGATATCAGCAGGCAATAGGTCGGGCGTGAATTGGATGCGGTGAAAATCGAGTGCGAGCGCTTTGGCGAGTGTTTTAATGGTAAGCGTCTTAGCCAATCCTGGCACGCCTTCCAGAAGGATATGACCGTTCGTAAAAAGTCCCACCAACAAACGATTGATCATATACTGCTGGCCTACTACTATCTTTCCTGTTTCGGATACTACTTCCTTTATTTTTTTCTGAAATTCCTGTACCTGATCTTTCGTTAACTGCTCTTCCATTTGGATTCTTTGCACTGATTTATTGTAAAAATAACAAAAATAACCAGGATTTGCAGGAATAAAGAATTAACAAGATTGAAAAGAAAGATGCCAGATACCGGATGCCTGATGAGAACAAATTTCATTTCAAGAACAATCACGTTCATTCTTTAATCCTGTTTCAGACAATTTTTACCATTTCTTAAATACAAAAAAAACGGCTAACAATAGAAACACAAAACCTACAAGGTAATTCCATTGCAGCTTGTCTGTTTTAAAAACATAAACCGCAAAAACCGTAAACACCGAAAGCGATATTATTT